>Ga0123355_10002110_pt1 | contig 28048 bp, 26 predicted proteins | sample TergutEmb28metaG_3_FD_89872 | JGI IMG/M metagenome (GOLD analysis project Ga0123355, IMG submission 89872) | Embiratermes neotenicus P1 segment gut microbial communities from Petit-Saut dam, French Guiana - Emb289 P1 | ecosystem: Host-associated > Arthropoda: Insects > Digestive system > Gut ... | reverse complement strand
TGTGTTAAGTTTGCAAGCTTCCTCTAAAAAGGTCACAGAACGTGATATAAAACCGAGCCTATCATAACATATCGAGATATTATAATAAAGCGTTACGTCCTTCTCAAATCCAAATTTCATTAACTCATATGCTTTAAGGTAGAAATTCAGAGCTTCCTGGTAAAGCTTATTTTTTATATTGTAGGTTCCTTGGTTATAATAATAATGGTATAGCTGGGTATCACTAAACACATCAACCACAAAAGCATCTAAAATCTCTTTTGCTTTCACAAGTTCACCTAACCCTAGTAAAAGCCTACACTCAAACAATGAAAACAGCACATTCAGCTCTTTATCTTGCGGCAATAATTTTATTATCGAATACTTTGCCCGCAACTCATCTGCTTCTTCCAGCTTACGTTCACTAATAATAGCGTACCATTTATACAGCGCATCTTTATACGCCATACGCTCCGCTTCATATAGGGGCAGGTCAACCACGCCTAAGACTTTCCTTATTGCTCTTAATGTTTCTTCGTTACATTCATGCTTCCCTTGCTCTATATAGCTAAGAGTGGTTCTGTTAAATAAGGCATCCCGTGCCAGGGTTTCTTGTGACATACCTTTTTGCTCTCGTATATGCCTAATTACTTTGCCGATATGTGGCTTTTCCGTCCGCTCGATTTTATACCCCTCCCCCCACGCATATGTTAATTGCACGTAAACATGTCTACACATCTAGCCAGATAGTTATTATTTCCATTTAAACTATATCACACAATATATCAATTGTCTACACTATTTGTTGAATTGTTGCAAAAAAAGATATTTCATCTTAATTTTATACAATCATCAGCCGTGAATGAACATTAGTGTTCAGCCAAATAAATGCGGCATTTGCGTGAAATCACAAATAGCTATTGCGCATTATTTCAAAAGTTACAACATAGTGGGCTTGGTTACGCATACCAGCTCTGCTAATTGTTTCAACAAAATGTCTCGTAACACATATCAAACACGACAGTAAAATTACATAGTTTGCCATATCCTTAACAAAACTGACACAACCGGGAGGAATTACAATGAACATTACCAACCGCCTTACGGCACTTCGTGAACTAATGGTAACAACAAAAGTAGACGCATATTTTATATCCAACAGTGATTCCCACGGCACAGCACGCATAGCTGACTATTGGCGTAGCCTAGAGTGGATTACAGGCTTCACAGGCTCTAGCGGGCTTGCAATCATAACCGCCGATAAAGCCGCGCTATGGACAGATGGGAGATATCTAATCCAAGCCAAACAGGATCTTGATGGCACGGGCATTGAGGTTTTGGATATATGGGAACAAGGAGGCCGTTCTCACCATATTTTTCTTGCTGAAAACTTGCCACACGGCGGCAAACTAGGTTTCGATGGGCATGTGATACCTGCCATGAGGCTTGACCGGTTTAAAACCGAGCTTAAAGATAAAGGCATTACGTTCTCGTATGACATAGACTTAATTGGCGAGTTATGGCGCGACCGTCCGGCACTTCCAAGCATACGGGCATTTGAACACGAGATATGTTTTGCAGGAATGCCCGCATCCGAAAAACTTGCCGCCGTACGTGCAAAAATGGCCGAAAAGAAATATGCCGCATACTTAATCACGGCACTGGATGACATAGCATGGCTATTAAACATTCGTGGCAAAGACATCCCCTACCTGCCGGTGGTGTATGCATACGCATTAATCACGGCTACAGATGCCCATGTTTTTATTGAGCCTAATAAAGCTGCCAACGTATCCGGCATGCTAGTATCGCAGGGCTTTGAACTGCACAACTACAACTATTTATCCCATTACTTATGTAAACTTGACACAGGCAAGCTATACTATAACCCTGCAATAACCAATATACACATATCAGAAGCTATACCGGCAAACATAGAAACCGAAAGCGACCAAACCGGTGGTATAATCCCGCTTATAAAAGCGGTTAAAACCGAGACAGAGCAATCAAACATAGTTAACGCCTTTAGAAAGGATGGCATTGTGTTTGTGAAAACTCTAATATGGCTGGATGATATGCTTAAAAAAGATACCCCAGAGCTACAAATACGTGAATGCGATATTGCACATACCCTTGAAAATTATAGAACTATGCAACCAAATTATATTTGCGAAAGCTTCCCAACCATATCCGCTTATGCCGAAAACGCCGCAATAGCCCATTACAGGCCCGGCCCAGAAAGTACAAGGCTACAACGCGAGGGATTGCTTTTAATAGACACCGGCGGGCAATACCTAGACGGCACAACAGACACCACCCGCACAGTTGCACTAGGCCCAATTACAGATGAAATGAAACGTAATTTTACATTGGTATTAAAAGGCCACATAGCACTGGCAAGTGCCGTATTTTTAAGCGGAACAACAGGCTCGGGACTAGATATACTAGCCCGCCAAAACCTTTGGAAATCTGGCCAGAATTTTAGCCACGGAACGGGGCATGGCCTGGGTTACTGCCTTAGTGTTCATGAAGGGCCGCATTTTATTGCACCGTATCATACCCCGATAGCCCTGACCCCCGGGATGCTGGTGTCCAACGAACCTGGTTTATACATTGAAGGGAGCTATGGCATACGCATAGAAAATATCCTACTGGTTGTAGAAGAGCATAAAAATGACAGTGGCACATACCTTTCCTTTAAAAACCTAACGCACTGCCCTATCGACTTAAATGTCATTGACATAGATATGCTAACCGAAACTGAACGTGAGTGGCTTAACAATTATCACCACTGTACGTATGAAACCCTGTCGCCGTATCTATCCGTCAGCGAAAACGCATGGCTAAAAAATGCGACACGACCTATTTAATAAAAAGCGGCGTAGCCGCTTTTAACGAAGGATAAAAGGTAGCGAGCTGTTCCTAAGTCAAGCGGAACTGCGAACGCTTCAACGCAGTTCCCTTCCGGGGTACCATTATAAAACGGCTTTGCCGCATTAAAACTGCTTCCATTTTACAGCAGTTTCCTAGTCAATAAAAAAACTGCGGAAGCTTTTACGCTATCCGCAGTTATCTTATATGATTATTTGTTTTTCGCTACGCATTACCCTTGCATCGCCTTGCTTACTTCTTCAGCAAAGTTCTCTTCCTTCTTCTCGATACCTTCGCCTTTTTCGTAGCGCACATATTTCTTTACCGCAACCTTACCGCCAACGGCCTTAGCCACTGTTTCCAGATATCCGCCTACGGAAAGCTCGCCGTCTTTTACATATTCTTGCTCTACTAAGCAAATCTCTTTCATAATTTTGCTTAGGCGGCCTTCAACCATTTTTTCAGCGATATTAGCTGGCTTACCTTCTGCCAAGGTTTGCTGAGTAAGGATTTCTTTTTCTTTTTCCAGATAATCGGCTGGTACGCTTGCACGGTCCAAAAACTGTGGTGACATTGCCGCAATTTGCATACATACATTGCGCCCGGCTTCTATTACCGCATCACTCACACCATCTACTTCAAGTTCAAGCATGGCACCAACACGCCCACCGCCATGGATATAATCCACAACAAGGCCGCTACCGGTTACGGCATAACGCTCAAACCTGCGTATTCCAATATTTTCGCCAATTCTGGCAATCATCTGTGTTAACTCATCTTGTACGGTAACACTTGGGTCTGCTGTCCATTTTTCTGCTAACAGTTCCTCAACCGTATTCGCGTTTGACTCTAGTGCCTGTTTTGCTACGTTTTTAACAAACGTAACAAAACCGTCGTTCTTGGCCACAAAGTCGGTTTCGCTATTTACTTCAACAATAGCACCTTTTTTTCTATCGTCTGCCAGTGCTGTCATTACAAGCCCTTCGGCCGCAATACGCCCGGCTTTTTTAGCCGCCGCCGCAAGGCCCTTTTCACGCAATATCTCAACTGCACGGCCCATATCGCCGTTAGCTTCTACAAGCGCATTCTTACATGCCGACATACCGGCACCACTAAGCTCACGCAACTCTTTTACCATTGATGCTGTTACTGCCATTATATTCACCTCGTTGTATTTGGCTTTATTGTTCTTCTGTTTCTTCTACATATTCTTCTTCGTAGTATTCGGCTTCGGGTGCTAACTCGTCTACCTGTTCGCCTTGCTTGGCTTCTAGTACTGCGTCGGCTAGCTTGCCTGCTATTAGCTTCACTGCGCGGATAGCGTCGTCGTTACCGGGGATTACGTAGTCTACTTCGTCTGGGTCGCAGTTGGTGTCTACTATGGCTACAATTGGGATGCCTAGGTTGCGGGCTTCTTGGATTGCTATGCGCTCTTTGCGGGAGTCTACTATGAAAATCACGTCTGGTACGCGCTTCATGGTTTTTACGCCGCCTAGGTTCTTTTGAAGTTTTTCCATCTCGTGCTCAAGCTTCGCTACTTCTTTTTTGGGAAGTAGGGCCATACGCCCGTCTTCTTGCATGCGCTCTAGTTCTTTTAGGCGTTGCACTCTTAGTTGCATGGTCTTGAAGTTGGTTAGCATACCGCCTAGCCAGCGCTCGTTAACGTAGTACATACCACAGCGGATGGCTTCCTCTTTAATGGATTCTTGGGCCTGCTTTTTTGTGCCAACGAAAAGGATTTCGCCGCCACCTGCAATAATATCGCCTACTGCACGGTAGGCTTCGTCTATTTTGCGTACGGTTTTTTGTAGGTCTATGATATAGATACCGTTACGCTCGGCAAAGATATACTCTGCCATTTTGGGGTTCCAGCGCCGAGTTTGATGTCCGAAGTGAACACCGGCCTCTAGCAACTGTTTCATGGAAATTACGGCCATTAGGCACCTCCTGGTTTTTTCCTCCATAGGCTGTGTTTTGTGCCGTAAGACTTGGAATTACCAAGAACCGGATACGGCTACAGCCTATGTGTGTAGTATTTTTCTACAACAGGGGATATTATAGCGTGCAGGCTGGGCGTTGTCAAAAAGTGGCGTAGTCACTTTTAATTATAGTAAAAAGGGATGCCGATAACAGCACCCCTAAAAATAAGAACTACATACGAATTAACGTAGAGCTTCCCGATACCCTTTGCGTAACAGTTGGGTTACCCTTATACCTAACATCAGACGCGCCGGAAGCATTAACATTTAAAGAATGTGAAACAGAGACATCCACATCCGATGCGCCGGAAGCGGCAAGCACCGCATCCCTAATTTGTAAGTCGAAGCCATGGAAATCCGTAGCACCGGATACAGTTATATTGGCTGTACCTGCACTACCGCTAAGGAAAAAATCCGTAGCACCTGAACCGGTAACATCAAGCCTATTTACCTGTAGGTCAAGGGTGGCATTAACTGCACCGCTTGCCAATATTCTTAAATTTTCTGCATAAATGATATCCCAGTTTATGGTGTCTAGTGCACCGGAGAGCACTAGGTTGTTAACATAAGGTGAGTAAATATAAATCCTGGGGCGGTTTGCGGCGGTTGTGGAAAAATGCGTTTGTGAGCGGATGGTCAAGATATTGTTGTTTATTGAAAGCGTTAGATATTCGAAGAAGTTCTCTTGCATTACAACTGTTATAGATGTCTCTGAGGCCCTTCGCCAGGTTATATCTGCCGGGATGCTAAGGTCCATGCCGGTGAAGTTTTCAACTAGGAATTCACGTGTTACCATCGGGCCAATACCTACCAGCCCGCCTGTGGAGCTGTTGTTTACGCTCCAGTTGTGCCAGTCGTGGGGTTCCTCGCTCCAGGGCCATGTGGATGAATTATTCCATGGCCAGGAATCTTCCTCCCATGGCCATGTAAAGGAATCCCCCTCCCAGGGCCATGTAATGTTTGACCATGAACGGTTTTGCTGTGGGGTAGCAGGGGGTGCCATGGGAACGGGAGGTGCCGTGGGCGTGGGTGGTACCGCAGGCGCAGGCGATACTTCCCTAATCGTACCTTCGATGATAATATCGCCGCCACTAAACTGTCCAAATACATTATACGCCCATACGCCATCGGTTAAAGATACTTCGCGTGTGGTAAGCAGTGTACGGCCTATGGTAAAGCGGTGCTCTGTACCGTCTGGGGCAAATAGAAACAGGTCTGCTGTGCCGCCCCTTATAGAGGAGGATATCCGCAAATCTAAGAATTGGCCTTCGCTTGCGGTAAATGAACCTGAACCTACTATATTACGCTGGCCTACTTCGTTTCTTCTATATATCACGGTGCCGGGCTGTGCACTGTCGCTTACCTGTGTTTCGCCTATTATTTCATGTATGTTGTTTGGGTTGTTGGCATAAACCGTGCTTGCTGTTGCGTATGCACCTATAACCAACGCCCCCATGCCTAAAATTAGTGCCGCTATTAAGGCGGTTGCTATTGCTATACGTGGCTTTCGTCTATAATTTTTTATCATATCCAGGCGCTCCTTTATAATTTTGTTGTTGCCGCTTAGGCTTACTGCCGAAAGTGAGCTTCGGAAATTCCTGCCAATGTTAATTGCGCCAAGAAGTGTGTCGCCATAGGATTTTATGGCGTTTTGGCCTAGGTTTTTTATTACGGCTTCATCGCAAGAAAACTCACATGCATTGTTAATTTCATTGGCCATAACATGTACAAGCGGGTTAAACCAGTGCAGGCATATGGTTAGCTGCACCAGCCATTTGTAGAACATATCCCCACGCCTGTAATGGGTTAACTCGTGCTGTATTGTGTGTCTAAAGTCGGATTCGTTGATGTTCAGCGTTGGTAGCACAATGTACGGGCGGAAGAATCCTATTAGTAGCGGCGATGATACCAGGCTGTTGGTATAAAGCCCTACGGTTCTTTTTATGCCGGCCTGCTCTAACATCCGGCCGAAGCGTTCTAGGGTTGCGAAGTCCTCTACCGGCTTGCGCCCGGCTTTTACGAAGCGCACGAAGCTTTGGTAAATGGTTATTTTGCGTACGAATAGTGCGATGGCTATTACCAGCCATGCTATCCATAGGTTTGATAGTATTGTGTTTGCTATGTTTGTAAGTAGGTTACGTGCTGGTTCTTGGGTGATTGATTGCGTGTGATATTGGGCTTGCTGGCTTGGGGTGTAGGGGGTGGCTGGTATTCCCTCTACGAAGTTGCGATATGAAGCCCTTAGGTCGCTTCTTGTATGGTTTTCATTTATGGATTGTGTTATGCCTGCCGGTGTTGCTTCGTTAATCAAGCTTCCTACGAGGTTTATCTCCAGCGAAAATGGTATTAGTAGCCGCGCTATTACTATCAGCCAGATATAGTACTGCCATCTTTTGCTTAGCCGCTGTTTATATAACGGCCTGCATAGCAAAATAATTGCTATTAATATCGCGCCGGAAATTGAAAGCGATAGCACTGTCATCATCAAGTGGTTCATTGTGCGCCATCACCACCAGACCAATATTGCTTTAACTCTTCATAATCGCTTGGGGATAGTAGGTTGTTTTCTATTAGCGCGGCAACCAGCCCCTTGGTGTTGCCTTCGAAAATTTTATCTACGAAGCGTTGGGTTTGGTTGCTTTGATACTCGTTTTCGGCTACTACGGCTATATACATATTGCTGTTGCGCATACCTGTTTTGCTGGTTTTTAGCATTCCTTTTTCTGTTAAGCGCGAAAGTAGGGTTATTATTGTGTTCTTTGTCCAGCTACTACCCTTGGCTTCTAGGCTTGCGGCTATTTGGGCGTATAGGGCTGTGCCGCCGTTTGCCCAGATAATTTTCATTAGCTCATGTTCGTAATCGGATACCTGGTGCATTTGCTTGCTCCTTTCATGGTTGACGTTGTGTTATCTATAGCTAAGATAACATGTTGTAAACCATGATGTCAATACCTAAGTATCTTCTGCAAATGCCTGCTACTAAAGCCATATTTCTTTGCCAAGACTTCTAGGTTGTAGCCGTTAAACTCCCGTGCGGCTTCCTTCTCCAGGCATTCTGCGAATATTTTGCGGGCAGACGGTACATAAATAGTTGCACCGCCAAGGTTTTCGCAAATGGCGTAGATTGCATCAAAACCCTCTAGGCCCATTAGGGCATCGTAGGGTTGTAGTATTGATGTTGGGTGTTGTTTTGCGGCTTGACGTAGGATGTGCTTGTCCATTGTGGCCTCCTTATGGGCTTTATGTTTGGGATGCAATGTTCGAATTTACACATATATTACACGCTACGAATGATTATGTCAAGCAACATTACCCATTTAGGCCAAATTTGTGATATTAGTTGTTCATAGGCCCTGTTGTTAGTTATGTCAAGCTCTCATAGGCTTCCGCCTCATTTCGTGCTTGCGATAACTTGGCGGCTCTCTTGATGGTCTTTTGATTATAGAAGCTCGTGAAGCTTCGTGATATAATTAAGTCAAGAAACGCGCAGAATAAAGGTGGCTATTTATATGGCGAATGCACCAAAAATACTTTCCCCTAAACTTGACCTAATTTTTAAGTTGCTATTTGGCACAGAGAGCAACATAGAAATCCTTACTGATTTTCTGCTTTCTGTGTTGAAACTCTCCCCAAGTGAATATGATAAGATTACGATAGCCAACCCTTTCCTATTGCAGGAGTACAAAGGCGGTAAACTTGGTATACTTGATGTAAGGCTAACGCTGAAATCAGGGAAAACTATAAACATAGAAATCCAAGTTGACCCTATGCCTGCAATGAAATCAAGAATTTTATTCTATACCTCTAAACTAATCGTAGCACAGGTGGGTGAGAGTGACCTATACGATAAAATCCAGCGGGTGATAAGCATAATCATCACAGACCACCCGCTGATTGAAGATAGTGATAAGTTTCATCATCAATTCGGATTATATGACTTAGAAAGCAAAGTTTTGTTGACAGACATTTTGGAAATCCATACGCTGGAAATTCCAAAAGCCCGCAAAAATTTTGATGATACAAAAGACACTAAACTGCTAAATTGGATGAAGTTCCTTGATGCCAAAACGGAGGAGGAGTTACACGTGTTAGCCCAAAAAAGCCCCGCTATGAAAACGGCAACCATGCGCTTATTGGAACTCTCCGCTGACGAAAAAGCTCGGCAACTTTATGACGCTAGGCTGAAAGAGCAGAGAGATTACAACATGAGAGAAAGAGGTACAGTCCTAACTATCGCAAAAAACTTATTAAAAAGAGGCATCTCCATTAGTGATATTTCTGCCGATACTGGCCTATCTTATGAAGATGTTGAACGCCTACAAACTGCCGACTATTGATGTCGGCAGTTTTGCATTTGAGAGCTTTTATGTGACCGCTTTTGCATAGGTGTTGATTTCCCTATGCGCCAAAACATCCCGCCGTACATACAGCACCCCATCCCTACGGGGTTGCAAACTCCACTTTACTAGAGAAATACAATCATCCTCAATTTCCAGGCATGTAATATGCTGGCGGGATACGATACTGCCGTCATTATAATAAGGTGGCTCGCCGGATACGGGGAAAGATGTATTGTGTGTATGCCCGGCAATCAGCATTTTGCCTGCACGCTTGCACCAGTCTATCAAAAACCGCTCTACAATATTGCGGCGGCCGGGGCGGTGTGGGGTATCGAAGGGGTTTTGCACGCCAATAAGCTCCAATGGCCGCCATAAGTAGCGCACCATAAACCTAGCAAGCCGCCACATCCGAAAATTGAAAAAATCCGCCTGGTGGCCATGGATTAATAGAATCTCCTTCCCTGATGGCTGGTGCATAAGAATTATCCCCTCATGCATTTTAATGCCAGGGAATGCCGGTGTACCTAGGTTTTTGCCGCTACTGTTATCACTACGTTTAAAATCAGCTCTATTAGAATGGTTTTCAACAGGAGTATCTGTATATCCTGACACGAGGCTACCCTCAAAATAGCGCGCAACCCATTCCGGGTCTTTTTTATCCATATCATGGTTGCCGTATATCATATAAAGCCTGCCGCTTTTATGAAACTTAGAAAGTAACTGAAACGTATCCCGGTGGGCTTGCATAATCATAGGAAAATGGCGGTTCTCCCATAGTTCGTCACCATCACCCAGCTCTATATATGTGAAGCCATCACGAAAATAGTGGTTAAGCGCGGCATGATATATATTTTGGTTTTTGGCAAAGTCATCGGCGGCAGAGCCTGTGCCTCGGTGGCAATCGCTCATCATCACCAGTTTAGATTTGCTGTTTATATCAACCGTTGTGGCAGAATTGTAAGCCTTTTGTATACGTGTATATGCAAACATAAAAATGCCCCTTTCACATAGTTACTTAACATAATCTATGCGGAAGGGGCATTATATTGTTCCATTTTATGGTTACCAGTTGGCTCTTCTTATTGGCAATGGGTCTGCTGTTTGGGCCATACGGTCTGCCATTAGTTCTAGCATTTGTAGCTTTGCCGCCATGTAGCTGTCATCGTGGTAGCGGTTAATTGTTTCGTTTGGGTCGTTTTCTAAGTCGTATAACTCGCCGCCAATGGGGTATTCTGGGGTGTGGTTTCTCACCAGTTTGTACCGTCCATCGCTCACCATAGTCAGGTAGGCTTTGGGGTCGCGGTGCTTGATGTTGGAATTGTAATACTCCGAGTACACGCTTTTGCGTGGGAATGGGGTGCCTTGGATAAGCGGCTTCATTAGCGGATACCCTTGCATACCTTCTTCCGGTGGCAACCCACAAGCTTCTAATATAGTGGGTGCCAGGTCTACAAGCTCTGTAAGCGCGGTAACCTGCGCAGGCGGGATGTTCCCCGGCCATGCGACAATTAGAGGCACGCGCACAGCGGCATCGTAAAAATACGGGCCTTTTAGATATATTCCGTGGTCACCCAGCATTTCGCCATGGTCGGAATGAAATAGGATTAGCGTGTTTTCAAGCTGGCCGGTGGTTTCTAAATAGTCAAGTAACCGCCCCACATGAATGTCTATGAGCTCTATCATTGCGTAGTAGGCGGCGCGTATTAGCTTATGGTCGTATTCAGACATTTCCGGCGATGCGTAGTGGCCCGGGGTGTCATATGAACCTATATGGTCTTTGCGCTGGAAAATAGGTTTGTTATCCAGTTCACCCGGTGTGTAGATAGGTAGCGGGATATCGTCCAGTAGGCTGATATATTTTTGTAGCATATCCTCCGGTGGGTCGAAATCGTTATGCGGGTCGTAGTAGTTTACCGAGAATGCCCAGGGTTTGTTCTTGGTTGTGGCGCGCTTTATAAAATCTAGTGCCCTATCTGTACACCACTTGGTTTGGCTGTATTCCTTTGCAATACCTTTGGATACATATCTGCAATCATCCCGTGGTATTTCCTCGTGATATATGCCTTGGGCGTGTAGCCAGCCTGTATACTCGTTACCCAGCCAGTTATCGGGGGTGAAGCTGTAGGCAGTATCATGCGCCCAGTTAAATACATGGTAGCCATCGTTTATGCGCCGCTCTGAAACAGGGCAGACGGTGGGGTGGCAGGCAGAAATATGCAGTTTACCCGATAGCCCGCATAGGTAGCCGTTATCTGCCAGGGCTTTGATAGCCGTGCGCTCGTAATCCGGGATGTCTTGCCCGTTTTGGCGTACGCGCACGGTGCGCGGGTAGCGGCCAGTTAAAAATGAGGCTCTGGAAGGTGCGCACACGGGGTTTTGGCAGTAGCAACGGCTAAAGACCGCCCCCATCTTGCCCAGGCGGTCTATATTTGGGGTTTGTACTATTTTGTTACCGTTTATACCTAGGGAATCGTAGCGCAGTTGGTCGGCACAAAGCCACAGTACGTTGGGCTTCATTATTGTTATCTTGCCATGCGCTTGCGGATATATAGGTTTAGCTCTTTTAATGCGCTACGTGGGTTAATTTCGTTAAGGGCTTCGAGTAGGGCTTTTGCCTCGTCATCTGTAAGATGCTCGCGCTTGTTGGCGTAGAATGCGGCGCGGTTTTTTAGTATGAATAGGCGGATATCCCCTTCTGACTCTTTCCGGCCCATCATTTCGCCCACTACCTTGCTGGATTGGGCGAATTGCATGAACTGCTTGTTCATTAGTGCGTAGTTTAGTTTGCCGGTTTCGTCGCTAAAACGGTCTATAATGGCTTTAAACTCTTCGCTTTCTAACATTTTGCATGCGGTTGGCAGTTCATCTGCGGCACCGTCTGTGCAGATTTCATCGTCTTCTACATCGTCTGAAACCATGATTTTTACTTTGCCCCTTGCCGAATATGGCAGGCCGGCCAGTAGTTCCATGGCTTCGTCGAAGGCTGGGTACGGGAAAAGCTCCTCGTTGATTCTGCCGTCTATGATAATGTCGCCTGTGCGCTTATCTACTTCGGCAAACACTGTCACGTTTTGGTCGGTTCTGTGCATTTTTATGCCGCTACCGCCGGATTTTAATTTGATTTTGTAGGCTACTGCCGGAACCATTTCAAGCTCTACTACTTTTGTGCGGATGATGTTCATGGGGTACCTTCTTTCTTGGGTTTATATTTTTGAAAGCATTGTCTTACGATAGGTTATATTGCTTGGTATATCATGGGCCGGTATTTTGGTTGTGGAAGCGTTATACCGGAATCAAGTGCTTCGTCCAGCCATAGCTCTTGTGCTATTAAAACTTGTTGCAGTGCTTCGTTTGGGGTTGCGCCGAAAGCACTACAGTTTTTTAGGTCTGGGATATCGGCAATATATCCCTCATCTTCATTGCTGTAGAAGATATTAATGTGATAGCTGTTCATGCTATTCCTCCATTTCGAGGTTGTATCTTTCTATGATAGAGAAAAATTGCTTGATTTGATATGGCTTTGCCTCGCCATTTACATTTTGTACATTTACAATCTCATTAACGGCTTTACACTTATAGATATGATGGCTACCATCAGTTCTAGTATGTGTAAAGCCGAACGCTTCAACAATAATTATAAAATTATTGAACTTGACGTTTTTGGGGTTATTTAGAATCTGCTTAAGGAGCTTTTTCTTGTTCATTGCTCTTAATCAATCCTTCACAATCTTAACTTAGATGCCTGCATATTTGCCAGTGGCTTCTATTTTTCTTATTGCGGAGATTACAATATCCTTATCCTCTGGGTTGGTAATGCCGTGCCATAAGTCGCTGGAGGATAGTACTTTCATATTTAGCTTGCCGGATTTTATTAGTAGGTCTATTTCCCTGGGTAGAAGATACTCGTCTTTATCAATATCGGCGGTTTTAAGGAAACGTTCGAAACCTTCTTCCAGTAGCGGGAAAATTTCCGGGTGTAGGCCGAAGAAGTTCATCGAAACTATTGTGCCTTGCGGGTAGTCATTATCTTTTGGGATGGCCAGTTGCTCGTCTACCTCTTGGAGGTAGCCGTTTGCGTCTACTGTGCATATGCCCCGTGCTACAGTGCCGCTATCGGATAGGGTGTTTTTTAGGTAATAGGCCACCATTGCGCTGTCTTTTGAGGTGGTTAGGTGGTTGTGGATTTTTACATATGCCTCGCGCCCATAGAAGTCATCTGCATTCATAACAGCGAAGGGGGTTTTTACTGCGTCTTTACAGCATAGTACGGCTTCGGCTGTGCCGTAGGGCTTTTTTCTGTGGGTGGGGAGGTTTTGGTATACGTAGGTGGTGTCAATTTTATTTTCTATTCTGTTGCCTATTATGCGCTTGAAATCGTCTTCGTTTTCTTTTTTTATTATTAGAACGGCTTTGTTGAAACCGGCTTCTAGTGCGTCATGGATTGCGTAATCCATGAAAACCTCGCCGTTACTACCTATGGCTTCTAGTTGCTTTAGCCCGCCGTAGCGGCTTCCCATGCCTGCGGCCATAATTACTATTGTGGTTGGTTGCATTTGCAAAACTCCTTTGTGATGGATTGAAAGTTTGCTGGCGGTTCTGCTTCCCATGCTGTATTTGCCGGATAGCTTAGTAGCGGCGTTGTTAATATTAGCTTGTTACAATGCAGAAGTTGGCCAGGGGTGTTTTTTATGGGCTTGCCGCCGTATTTTCTATCCCCAGCCAGGGGGTGGCCTATTGCCGCCAGGTGCGCGCGGATTTGGTGAGAGCGGCCTGTTATGGGGTTTACGGATATTAGGCTGTGGGTGGGTGTTGCCGATAAGTGTTTGTACTTGGTTATGGCTTGTGGTTTTTTTTCGCTTTGGGTTATGCGTACGGTGTTGGTTGCGGTGTCTTTGTTGTAGTGGCCGGTTAGGGTGGCTGTGCCTGCTAGGTGGCCTTCTACTAATGCCAAGTATTGTTTTTCTACCCCGCCGGGGGTGGCGAATAGGGTGTTTATAGCCCTTATGGCTTGATAATTTTTGCCGCATATTACTAGGCCGCTGGTGTTTACATCTAGGCGGTTGCATAGGGCTGGGGTGAAGGTGGCGTTTGGCGGGTAGTCGCCTTTTTGCCTTAGGTAGGTTAGTACGCGGGCCAGTAGGTGTGGGGTCTTGGCTTTCATGCCGCCGTGGGAGGCCATGCCTGCTGGCTTGTTTATTATTAATAGGTTTTCGTCTTCGTATACTATGGGAGGGAGTTGAAAGTTGTTGTTCTCACTAGGTGGCACTAATACTTTCACGGCCGCGTCATTGCGAGGAGCGAAGTGACGAAGCAATCCAGCCGAAGTTGTCTGTTCTTGCCTGGATATTATATCTACATGCTTTGCGGGTAGCGAAATACAGTTCTCACACCGGCTGTTTTCTAAGGTGTCTTGGGAAAGGTGCAGGTCTATGTTGTCGCCTGGAACAAGTAGCTCGTTCCCTTCGGCCCGTTTGCCGTTTAGCTTTATCCGCTTTTTACGCAGTAGCTTGTATACGAAGGAGCGGGTTGCGCCGCTTAGGTATGCCAGTAGATATTTATCTAGGCGGCGGCCTGCGTCTGCGGCGGTGATTACTACCTTAGTCACGGCTTTTATGATTCCATATTAGATATGCGTTCATGAACGCGTCTAGGTTGCCGTCCATTACCGCTTGTACATTGCCGGTTTCCTCGCTTGTGCGGTGGTCTTTTACCATGCTGTATGGGTGGAATACGTAGGAGCGTATTTGGCTTCCCCAGGCATTGTCCATTTTTGCACCACGTATGCGGTCTAGATTTTCCAATTCTTCTTCTTTTTGCTTTAGATAGAGCTTAGCCTTTAGCATTTTTATAGCGCGGTCGCGGTTTTGGATTTGGCTACGCTCGTTTTGGCACTGCACAATTATACCCGTGGGTACATGGGTTATGCGGATGGCAGATTCGGTTTTATTTACATGCTGGCCGCCTGCGCCGCCGCTTCTGTAGGTGTCTACTTTTAGTTCTTCTGGGTTAATTTCTATGGAATCGGCTTCTTCTAACTCTGGCATTACATCGCAAGAGGCGAAGGATGTGTGTCGCCTGCCGCTGGAGTCGAATGGCGAGATGCGTACCAGGCGGTGTATGCCTTTTTCGCTACGTAGGTAACCGAAGGCGTTGTCTCCGCTTATTTGGAATGTTGCGGATTTTACACCGGCTTCCTCGCCGTCTTGATAGTCCAGCAGTTCGAATTTAAAATCGCGGCTGTCTGCCCAGCGGCTGTACATGCGTAGTAGCATGCCTGTCCAGTCACATGATTCTGTGCCGCCTGCGCCCGGGTGTAGGGTTACTACTGCGTTGTATGCGTCGTATTCGCCGCTTAATAGGGTTTCTACACGTAGCTGGTCGTAGGCTTTTATGAAGGCTTCTGCTTCTGCTTCGGCTTCCGGTACTAGCGATGGGTCTTTATCTTCTATGCCCATATCGCAAAGGGTTAGTGCATCGTCATAAGCGGATGTCAATTTTTCGAAGGCACTTACCTTGCCACGCAGGATTTTTAATTCCTTCAACACTTTTTGAGAATGGTCTGTGTAACTCCAAAATGCGGGGTCAGTGGTTTGGGTTTCTAGGGATTCTATTTCATCTTTGGCCTTGGCTAGGTCAAAGTGAGTTCCCCATTTCTATTAGTTTGGCCTTGTAGGGCGCTAAGTTGCGTTTTAACTCTTCTAGTGCTAACATTGCTTCACTCCCTTATGGATAAATATAGGGTTTTGATGATACCGACAAAGATTTATCCCGGCCGCAACCGCGGCAAAGCCGCCGGTTTTGATGATATTGGTAAACCTTTTTCGGTTTTGACCAGCAGGCAAGCCACCCGGTTTTGATGATTGGGCCAAAAGCGATAAAGTTGCAGTCCGGCTATGTCATTACCCAGAAGCTTGTAGCAATTCATCAACAAACTGTATTGCCCTTTGCTTGTTTGGTCCAGACAACCCTGTAATCTTTTGGAATAGTATTTGGTCAACCTCTGTATTCTCAAGAGGCGCGCTTACAATAACCGAACGAGCTTTTGATTTATCTCCCTTAGTATAGTCAATGGCTTCATTTAGCGATTTGACTAAATCGTCAAATAATTGTTTTTCCATCCTACACCTCTTTCAATGATTGAACTAGCTTTCTTACTTGCTTTTTTTGCTCAGGGTTTAAGTCGTCTTGCTGGCCTTTTGCGTAACACAGCAACAAATATAGCATCTGCGAATGGGCTACGTTTGCATATATTATTCTGATTCCACTACTCTTTCCCGTGTTATTCAAGGCATAGCGTATTTTTCTTGCGCCACTTGTACCCTGTATTACATCGCCGGTATATGGGTTTTCAATCAACTTATTTTGGAGGTCACGCAGGTCATCATCATTTAGACCCAGGTCTTCCCATAGTTTATCAAACACAGCTGTCATTATAAATTCTCTTGCCACATAACCACCCCGTTACCCGCCCCGGCTAACTGCAATAAACCGTCCAAGCAAAATAGCCGCACCAAGCAGTGTCACCTGTAGCGCATTCTCCCGTGCGAATATAAACACCAACGCGATAACCACGCCACACAACAGCACGCGCTTCCATTCCTTGCGAAACAGCCCGCTTATGCGACGTGTATGCTCCCGGGTATACCCGTTTGGGAAAAGCGTTCCAATCAGCCAAAACAGCGGCAGTGGCACTACTATTAGCACCAAAATAACCAACGCCGCAATCTGAAAGCCTGTCACGTATCTTAACCTACTTTATTAACACAGCACTGCTTAAACTTCTTGCCGCTACCGCAGGTACATGGGTCGTTACGGCCTACTTTATCGTTATTGCGGCGGGTGGGCTTTTTTACGGCGGTTGCGTCTTGGTTGGTGGACATATCTTCTTTTTTAACGGCCTGTTGCATCTGGGGTTGCATTTCTGTTACTACGGCTACATTGAATAGTGCGCGTATTGTGTCTAGCTGGATGTTATTGCTCATTTCCTCGAACATTTCAAAGCCTAGGAATTTGTATTCCACCAGCGGGTCGCGCTGGGCGTAGGAGCGTAGGGTTATGCCTTGGCGCATTTGGTCCATTTCGTCTATATGGTCCATCCACTTTTTATCTACTGTGCGCATCAAGAATACGCGTTCCAGTTCGCGCATGCGTTCTGGGGTTATTGTTACTTCGCGTTTTTCGTATAACTCTACGGCACTTTCGAATAGCCTGGCTTTTACATCTTCTTTGGTTATTGTGTCAAGTTCCACGCTGGTTAGCTCTACTGCGGGCTTGTGGAAGATTAGCATTAGGTTTTCATTAAGGGCAGGGATATCCCATTCTTCCGGGATGTCGCCGGTTAGATATTCGTCCGCGGCCCTGTCTAGCACGGCCTTTAGCATGTTTCTTATATGGTCTTGTAGGTCTGCGCCTGCTATTATTTTATCGCGTTCGCTGTAGATTATTTCGCGTTGCTCGTTCATTACTTGGTCGTATTGTAGTAGGTGCTTACGTATGCCAAAGTTATTGCCTTCAACCTTCTTTTGGGCGTTTTCTATTGCACGGCTTATCATGCCATGCTCTATTACATCGTCTTCGTCCATGCGGAGGGTGTCGGCTATTTTGGTCATGCGGTCACCGCCGAAAAGGCGCATTAACTCGTCTTCCATAGATATGAAGAAACGCGATTCGCCTGGGTCACCTTGGCGGCCTGCGCGGCCTCTTAGCTGGTTATCTATACGCCTGGCTTCGTGGCGTTCGGTTCCTATTACCTTTAGCCCGCCTAACTCGCGTACGCCTTCGCCTAGCATAATGTCTGTACCACGGCCTGCCATGTTGGTGGCTATGGTTATATTTCCTATTTGGCCGGATAGGGCTATGATTTCGGCTTCACGCTCGTGATGTTTGGCGTTTAGCACTTCGTGCTTTATGCCTTTTTTCTTTAGTAGTGCGCTTACCAGTTCGGATTTTTCTATTGAAACCGTACCTACCAACACGGGTTGCTTTTTGGCGTAGGCTTCTTCTACTTCCCTTACTATTGCGCGGTATTTAGCCGCTTCTGTGCGGTATACAACGTCTGGTTTATCGTTACGCACCATGGGCATGTTGGTGGGGATTGCCACTACGTCCATGCCGTATATTTCGCGGAATTCGCCTTCTTCTGTTATGGCCGTACCGGTCATACCGGCTTTTTTGGTGTATTTATTAAAGAAGTTTTGGAAGGTTATTGTGGCCAAGGTTTTGCTTTCGCGCTGGACTTTTACGTTTTCTTTGGCTTCTATAGCTTGGTGTAGGCCGTCACTGTAACGGCGGCCTGGCATTAGGCGGCCTGTGAACTCGTCTACTATTACTATTTCATCCTCTGCGTTTACGTAGTCTATGTCGCGGTGCATGTTATAGTTTGCTTTTAATGCATTATTTATGAAGTGCTGGATTTCCATGTTGTCTGGGTCTGATAAGTTTTCAACGGCAAAATAACGCTCGGCCTTTTGGATACCCTCTTGGGTTAGGGTTACGGCTTTGCGCTTTTCGTCTACTACGAAGTCGCCTTCTTCTTGTAGTTCTTGCCTTAGGATGGGGTTAAGGGCATCTTCTTCGTTTACTATACGGCCTTTTTTTAAGTTTTTGGTGAATTGGTCTGCTACCTTGTATAGCATTGTGGACTTTCCGCTTGGGCCGGAGATTATTAGAGGCGTACGGGCCTCGTCTATTAGAATCGAGTCAACCTCGTCTATTATTGCGAAGTTTAGCTGGCGTTGTACTTTGTCTTTTTCGAAAACTACCATGTTATCGCGTAGGTAGTCGAAGCCTAACTCGTTGTTGGTGGCGTAGGTAATATCACATTCGTAGGCGGCGCGACGCTCTGGTGGGGTTAGGCCGTGTTTTATACAGCCTGTTGTAAGGCCCAGGTAGCCGTAGATTTCGCCCATTAGCTCTGCATGGTAAGTGGCTAGGTATTCGTTAACTGTTACTAGGTGCGCGCCTTTACCGGCTAGGGCGTTAAGGTATAGGGGCAGGGCGGCTGTTTGGGTTTTACCTTCACCTGTACGCATTTCGGATATACGGCCCTGGTGTAGGATTGCGCCGCCTAGTAGCTGTACGCGGAAGTGGCGCTTGCCGGTTAGGCGGGTGGTAGCTTCGCGTACTACTGCGAAGGCTTCCGGTAGTATGTCGTCCAGGGTTTCGCCTTTGGCTAGGCGGTCTTTGAACTTTGGGGTCATGGCTATTAACTCGCCTTCTGACAGGCGCTTAATGTCTGACTCTAGGGCTTCTGCGCGGTCTACTAGCGGGATTACGCGCTTTATTTGTTTTTCGCTGTAATTACCGAATATTTTTTCAAGTATTCCCATGTTGCACCTCGTTTGTAAAATATGTCACTCTTATAACTTACCAAGTTTAGCAGTGAAATTGCGGTGGCGCAAGGGGGTGTGATATATAAAAGGCAGGAGTGGAGAACCACGGCCTGCCTTTATGTTGATTTGACTAAAAACATCCCTACTATACTATACCTACAGCCCAAAGCAAAGTCCTATATACACAGCGTTCTTATCATCCTGCGACACGCCTAAGTACCGCCTGGTGATGGCAAGTGAAGAATGGTTATAGATTTCCATAATAACCGCGGGTGATACGCCGCCCTTCCAGGCATGGTAGCCGAAGGTCTTGCGTAGGGAATGGCAGGACACACGCTGGCATAACCGTATGGCTTCCGCGGCGGAGCGTAACAGGCGATAGGCTTGCACGCGGGTTATGGCCTTGCCGGTTTGGGGGTTCAGGATTAGTGGCGCACCGGGAGTGGCCTGGTTGTAATAAACTTTTAGAGCTGATATAATGCTTTTGTGTAGAGCAATTGTTTTAGTTTTGCCTGTCTTTTTCTCGGTTATTGTGATAGAGTTGCGTGGGCGGCGGGTTTTAAAGTCGTACATTTGGTTGCAGGTTAGGGATAGGATGTCGCTTATCCTTAGTGCTGTATGTACGCAAAGAGTGGCTAGTACATAGTTGCGTATTTGGCCGGTTTGGTAGTAGTGGTTTATGAATTGTTTGACTTGACGCTTGTCGCGGATTGGCTCGGTTGTTTTCATTTTGGGGCCTCCTTTGGGGTTGGCGGTGGTTGCCGCTGGTTTAGAATGTGTTTTGTGTTGTGGTATGTAACATACTCTTTAATTTGTTACATGGGTATGGTTTCGCCTCTAAATATAAGGGTTTAATTACATATAAATGTTTCAAGCCGAGCGAAGATTTTGTGTCTTTGCTCTTTTTTATGTTCATTTTCCGGGCTTTACTGGACATGTAACAAATTAAAGATTGTGTTACATGCGGTGCAGTATGTAAACATGCTACCACGGAAATGGCGAGATTTTCTAAGAACGAGTCTTAGACTTTATCAAAAGCAATGGACCGAATTACTTACAGGCAACCAGAGGCTAGCTACCTCTTTTATGTAAGGCAACACAACTAAGGGATGTTCGCCACCATGGCGAATTATTGCAATTGCGATTAGCACCGCATTATGCAATATAGGGAATGGCTTACCCCTTCGAGTAAGCTACATTTAATTTTAAGCCTAAGGAGGGCTATTATGAAAAGAACATTTAGGGTATTGCTTGCACTATCTTTGTTGCTAGTTTTTGCGCTTGGTGTGCGGGTTTATGCGACAGATCAAGTAACTGACCAGCTGAGTGTATTTGTTAATTTGCCGAGTAATGAAGCATTATTTACCGATGGAATTGTTTTTGCATTATATGAGGGAAATCAACGCATCTATACCCGGGAGACTTTGGCCGGAGCAGTATCATTTCGCAATATAGGTACACGTAATTTAGCAGATCTTTCGATACATTTACTCTCAGACCCTGCCGACTTTGGTTTTTCTGCTGAACAAAGGGTCGTCCAATCAAGTAGCTTTTCACGAAATGAGTTTCGCCCGACTGTAGTTTACTACGAATGGATACTCACTCCTCTAGATGCACAACCCACACCTCAGCCATCCCCACCCCCCTCGCCAGTGCCAACTCCAGCACCAACAGCTACACCCGCCCCCACTCCAGCTCCGGACACACCACCAACCGCAGGCAACGTACTGCGTTTCGCAATAGGCAATACCCAATTCCACAATAATGGAGCCGCACAACAAAGCGAAGCCCCACCATTCATCCAAGGCGGCAGGACAATGGTACCCCTTCGCATAATCCTAGAAGAACTCGGGGCAACAAACCTGCAATTTGCAAACCGGATAGTAACCTTCGACTTAAACGGGGTACGCTTCAATCTACCAATAGACGTACCTCTCCCAGACGGAATGGGTACGCCCGTGATTATAGCTGGCCGCACATTCGTACCGCTAGCGTATATTGTACACGCCACCGGAGCGGAAACCAGGTGGGATGGCACAGCCAGGGCGGCTTATGTATATCTTTAGATAGTCTTATTTAAGCACTTAAGAAACAAGCGTTGACGTGGCGAAGCAATCCAAGAATGCCATGAATTATTAGCTTCTGCTGGATTGCTTCGGCTTCGCCTCGCAGTGGCAGATGGGTATTTCACAAAAAAGCCTAGCAAATATGTGCATGAAATCACATATTTGCTAGGCTTGATTTTATTTCTATGCCGTTTTATAAAGAATTACGCCGCGTCATGCGGCTTAGCTTGCATGTTGCGCTTGCACCTGTAATTCGGCAAAGCGGGCATCTGTTATTCCGGCCTTTGTTCGCATTATGTCTACAAGTTCATAAGGGGCATCATTCTGCAATGCCATGATTATCATTTCTTCCTTGGCTTTGGCTTCGCCCCTTGCCTCACCTATGGCCTCGCCTTTAGCTATGCCTTCAGCTATGCTTTTCTGTGTTAGCAATATGCCGTACTCCCTCAATTCCGCCAGTTCTTGTTCACGGCTCAATGTGGTGTTTACAAAGTCATTTGGCACTATAGTCTTGCGTGCCTCTTTAGATAAATCAAGTGCTATAGGGTTTCTTATAGCTTGCATACGGATAACCTCCTCGTGTTCCCTAATTTTTGCCTTGAATATACAACATAAATCCCATAAATCGTGATATGCTTCCGGTAAATCATTTTTCTTCCAATCATCCATTTTGGGCAGTTCAATATAATAATCGGAATATTTCTCTGCCAGAAACGGCTCGTTGCTGTCAAATTCTGCGCGTACTATTCTTGATACAAACTCCTTGCGATGTTCAAGCTGTGGCAGTCTAAAGCCCAAGATATTTATCCCGATAACATCCGGGCGTACGGAGTCCGCTAAGCCTTTGATTATGTGGTTATTTTTATTGTCCATGAATGTAACCAGAAAAACACGGTCATTCATCAGTGCTAGGTTGTCGCGGGCTTTGTCTATTTCTTGTTGGGTGTATTGGCGTTTTGGCTTTGCTTGAATTTGTAGAAGTGCTTCATCAAGGCCGACTGCCTGCAATGGCGTTTCGCTGGTTGTGTGTTCCTTATCCATAGGCATGCCACCCTCTTATTTATGTTGGTTGCTGACGCATATTATATGCAACTAAGCAGGGGTTATCAAGGTTATTTCCAACAGGCCAAATCAATTTTGGCAAGTATGCGAACGTAGGGCGGCATTCTGCGCCAAAACACCTGCAGATAGCATGTATCATAACCTTATTAAGATACTCTCAAGATATTCGGTTTAGATGATAACGACAAAAGCGGTGAAAAAAACGGCCCTAATGCCCGTAGTTAAAGGCTTTGAGGTATATTCATGGAACGAAAAATATCCACAGTAAGCTACCGCGCCACAAACAATTAACACAAATCACAACCTGCGTGAGTTTGGACGCAGAATGCTACCCATACATTCGCATAACGCCGTATAGTTGATTTTCGTAGGTATGATACGATATGATACGATAAAGCACCCCAATCCACGTATAAAGGAGCTTCCCTCATATGAAATCATTAGTAATAGCAGAAAAACCATCCGTAGGCCGCGACATAGCCCGCGTACTAAACTGCCGCCCCGCAAACGGCTACATGGAAGGCCCCAAACACATAGTAACCTGGGCATTGGGCCACCTGGTAACCCTTGCAGACCCAGAAGAATACGATAAAGCCTATAAAAACTGGGATATAAACCACCTGCCCATAATGCCGGAAACCCTGCGCCTAACCGTTATCCCCCAAACATCCAAGCAATACCGCACGGTAAAAGAACTGCTATCCCGCAAAGATGTAACTACAATAGTAATAGCCACAGACGCAGGCCGCGAAGGCGAACTTGTAGCCCGCTGGTTACTAGAAAAAGCCAAATGCAATAAACCAATAAAACGCCTATGGATATCCTCTGTAACGGATAAAGCCATACGTGATGGCTTCGCCAGCCTTAAAGACGGCAAGCAATATGAGGCCCTAGGTAACTCTGCCAAGGCCCGTGCCGAAGCGGACTGGCTGGTGGGTATAAACGCCACACGTTGCCTAACCACCAAGTTCAACAGCCCGCTATCGTGCGGCAGGGTGCAAACCCCAACCCTGGCCATAATAGTACAGCGTGAAACAGAAATACGCAGTTTTGTGCCACAGCCCTACTATGGTATAACCGCAGACGCAGGCAATTTCCGCCTATCATGGCTAGATGCGGCAACGGGTAGCCAGCGCTGTTTTAACAAGGCCAAGGCAGACGAAATATTAGCAAGCCTAAAATCCCAAAAAGACGGCACAGTAACCGAAGTAACCAAAACCATAAAAAGAAAATACCCCCAAAAGTTATACGACCTAACAGAGCTACAGCGCGATGCAAACAAACGCTACGGCTACTCTCCCAAGGAAACCCTAGGGCTTATGCAACGCCTATACGAGGAGCATAAAGTCCTAACCTACCCAAGAACAGACTCCCGCTACCTTTCCACAGATATAGTACCCACAATCCCCGAGCGCCTACGGGCCTGCATGGTACCGCCGTACAACAAGCATTGCGCCCATATACTAAAAACCCCAATCCGCCCAAATGCCAACTATGTAGATAACGCAAAAGTAAGCGACCATCACGCAATAATCCCAACAGAACACCCGGTAGATATCCGCGCCCTTAACGAAAGAGAGCGCAAAATCTACGACCTGGTAGTAACCCGCTTCCTAAGCGTGTTCTACCCGCCATACGAATACGAGCAACTGGCTATAAAAGTAAAAATAGGCACCCAGCAGTTTACCGCTAAAGGCCGGGCAGTAATATCGCAAGGGTATCAAGCCGTGTTTTCAGATTCCGATGAGGACGAAGACGATGATAAACAATCCCTCCCCAGCCTAAAACGCGGTGAGCGCATCCAAATTAAAGCGATAAAACAAACCGAAGGCAAAACCACCCCGCCCGCCCCCTTCAACGAAGCCACGCTACTATCCGCGATGGAATCCCCCGCAAAATACATGGAAACCAAAAACCGTGCACTAGCCGAAACCCTAGAAAAAACCGGCGGCCTAGGCACAGTAGCCACCCGCGCAGATATTATCGAAAAGCTATACGATAACTTTATGATAGAGAAAAAAGGCAAGGATATTTTCTCTACCTCAAAAGGCCGCCAACTACTAGAGCTAGTTCCAAAAGAGCTAAAATCCCCAGAGCTAACAGGCAACTGGGAGCAACAGCTACAAAGCATATCTACCGGCAAGCTAAATAAAAACGCATTCCTAAAGGATATCCGCAAATACACCCGCGAGATAATAACCGACATAAAAAACAGCACCGCCACCTTCCGCCACGATAACCTAAGCACCACAAAATGCCCGGAATGCGACATGTTTATGCTACAGGTTGCCGGCAAAAAAGGCGAGATGCTGGTATGCCAAGATAGGGAATGTAACGCTCGTATTAGTGTATCGTTGTCTATCCGCTCGAAATGCCCGCACTGCTTCAAGTTTATGAAGATTGTAGGCGAAGGCGAAAAGCGTAAAATAGTATGTGCCTGCGGCTATAGGGAAAGCTATGCCGCCTTCGAAAAGCGCAAGAAAGACGAGCGCGGGGCAATGTCTAAACGCGAGATTCAAGCGTTTTTGGATAAAAAGGAAAAGGACGAGCCTAAGAATAATCCCTTTGCGGCACTTAAAGGGTTAAAGTTTGATAAGTAGAATGAAAATCACATTTATAACAGTAGGCAAGTTAAAAGAAAAGCATATGATAGCCGCCGTAGACGAATACGCCAAGCGGCTTTCTAAGTATGCCAAGTTTACAATAGTAGAAGTAGCAGACGAGCCGGCAAAGGAAAAGCTAAGCCATGCCGAGGAGCGAATTGTCCTTAAACAAGAGGGCGAGCGAATTCTTAAAAGCATAAAAGAAAGCGGATATGTAATTGCAACGGCTATCGCCGGTACGCAAATGACCAGCGAAGCCTTTGCAGAGAAAATAATAAAGCTATCTGTTGACGGCCATAGCCATATATATTTCATAATTGGCGGCTCTTTGGGGTTATGCGCGAGTGTGATAAAAAGAGCCGACTTTCTACTATCCTTCTCAAAAATGACATTCCCGCACCAGCTAATGCGGGTTGTTTTAGCAGAGCAGGTTTATCGGGCTTTTCGCATTATTAGCAATGAGCCTTATCATAAGTAATAATATAGAAGATTTCATTGCCATGGGTAAAATTGTCGAATAAGCACCCGCGCTTTGCGGCGTATTCACGTAAATTGCTTTCGTATTTTGGGGATAGTTCACTGCTGGTTTTGAGGCTTTGTAGCGGCAGGGAAACTACGATTTTGGATGCACTTACGCTATCCAAAAATGCACCCATAACCCCAGGTTGCCGCTTCTCGAAGCGGTGCGCTTCTTTAAAGAAGAATGCCACGTCAAAATGTATTGCGGGCGGGTTTGTTAGTATGTCTTGGTGAAAGCAACCGCCGCTGTATCCTTGCGCGGTTATATAAATATTTAAGAAATCTACCCTGGCTTTGTTTAGGTCGTAGGCGTAATAGCCTGTGTTTTGCGGCAGGCCCATAAAGGGTAGCCCCAGTGGGTGTAGGCCGCATGCTAGGTCTGCAATAGTCTTGCATTCACCTATGCGGCTAAATAATTGTTTGTACATATCGGTTAGGTCTTGGTCACGTTCTTTTGTTGACGCGTGGAAGTTTAGCTTTTTCATAGAGAACTCTCTTAGTGCGCCTGGGCTACCTTTTGCTTGGTTAAACTCATCTATCGCCTTTTTGTAATCTATATCGCCTAAATACAGTGCAGTAATATTATGAATCTTTTCGCGTATTCTTTTTTCTAAATCCGCTTTGTTTTTGGAAATGGGATAGGCTTGTTGTATTAGCGATTTTATTGTTTCGTTTGGTATTTCTATGTCTTTGTATTTAGGCATCTTTTGGATTTTTGCAGTTACTTCGCTAATTATATCGGTGGTTATATGCATGCTTGCCTCCGTTGTGGTTATATGTGTTTCGTGCATTGTATCAAAATTAAAGTGAAATTGGGTGTTTGGATGGTTGGGTTAATACAATCACACTATTCACACGCCTTTTTGTTTTTTGATGTATAATCCCCGCCGATATGCTATAGTTGTAATGAGGAGTTACGAAGAAAATTTATAGGCGGTGTTGAATGGATGGTTGATTACATAACGAACTTGTTCACGGATTTTAGTAGCATAACCGGTTTCGTAGCGTTGGCGGCTACAGTTTTAGGGGCGGTTAGTTTATTTTTGTCAAATATAGCACGGTATACGCAGGCGCGGAAATATGGCATTCCTATCAAGGTGCTGTTTCAAGCCAACGTCGCCGACAGTGCGAACGTATGGGTGACCTTAATCGGCGTATTGGGCTTCGGCGTGATTATACCGGTGATGCTGTTGGGAATAGACGCGAATTCGTGGCTACTGGGCATCGTCATAGCGGTCGGGCAGTTTTTGGCTTTCATTTTCACCAAAAGCACTAGACGCATTAGTACGGAGCGTAAGGGCAAATTGATTCCCGTCACTTATGTTGGATTTGTGCTTTTTCCCATTTTGTCCGCTTTGGGATATGTGCGCCTGCACGGCCAGTTCCCGTTATTTACCCTTTCCGTTCCAACAATTTTGGCGGTTGCCGGGATGGGCCTGTATTTTTATGCTTTGGGATTGCATTTCGCCAATGGGTTATCTGCTATTCTATTCGGTTCGAAGGGTGGGCTCATGACCGTGGAGGTAGATGGTCAGCTTCACCTCATTGTTGCGCGCAGTTCGGCGTACCATTGGATAATGCTACCTTGCGAATACGTGGATTATAAACACATAGCTAAAAAGAAGACCGGCGACAGTACGGTTACATTGGCGAGTTATTTAGTTTTCGAACGAGGGAAGTTCATCGTTCGTGATTTGACGGAGTTGGCTGGATACATCATGCAAGTGGAAGCGGGCTATTCTATTAACCGGGTGAAGTACGATGCATTACCAAAGTAATTTTCGACCGTTACGCGGTTTTTGCGCACAGTCATGCTATAATCATCTACGTAAAATGCATGCAAAATTTACACTATCGGGCGTATGGAGGGTTCAAATGGACAGTAGAACTACAAAAATAAAAGAAAAGTGGAACAAACTTTCCGATGATTGGAATAGATTTAGAACTGAGCAGATTATTGAAAAAATCATTAATGAGCCATATTCGTACTTTCGTGCTGAACTCCAAGCCATTTTCAAGAGATTTGTCAATGATTTTGCAGGCAAAAACGTCCTAGTTATCGGTAGCGGCTCTGGCCGTGCTGCTTTTGTTTTTCATCTTTTAGGGGCAAAGGTAACGGTGTCTGACTTATCGGAAAAGCAACTTGAATATTCTGCCGAAGTTGCCAAACGGCACAATTGGGATATGGATTTTATATGTGATGATGCAGTCACTCTATCAAAAATAGAATCCGACAAATATGACTTTGTTTATATCCCAAACGGTGTGATGTTTTGGATAAATGACTTACAAACCATG
>Ga0123355_10002109_pt1 | contig 28061 bp, 27 predicted proteins | sample TergutEmb28metaG_3_FD_89872 | JGI IMG/M metagenome (GOLD analysis project Ga0123355, IMG submission 89872) | Embiratermes neotenicus P1 segment gut microbial communities from Petit-Saut dam, French Guiana - Emb289 P1 | ecosystem: Host-associated > Arthropoda: Insects > Digestive system > Gut ... | reverse complement strand
GTTAAGGCTGCCGATGCGTGGGGCTGACAACCTTACCACCTTCATGTGCCGATTGTCTTGAAATCTGTGAGCTTCAACCTCTTGGAACCCTCAGGGCCTTTCCAGGCCTGTAATGGGATTGCTTTTACCACTTTCACATTAAAATCTCCTAAAAGTATTTTCATATGATACTTTGGAAAATGATTAAAAAAACCTCTAATTCCTCATAAAAACTGTCTTTTGAATCATACCTTTTCTCCTTACTTGGTGCCTGCACATTCAGAACTATGATATTACACCAGCGACCTCTCTGATCTATATATGACACCATATCGCTAACAAACTCTACTCTCTTAACTGCTGATACTATTCTGTGGTGTACAAAAAATCCTGTTCCCAATTGATGATTTTTGTTTCCCTTTCCATAGAAAAAATTGTAATCCCTTTCTCTTAACATGCCCACTTTGTCCCACCTAACCTCCTGTACACCCACTACATCTGATTCATATCTTGTTAATTTTCCTGGCTGTTGCTGTAAGTGAACCTGCCCTATACAGGCTCCTAATTTTCCAAGTACCAAATCTCATCCCCCTTTTTCGTTGCTTAGGTCATACCAAAGTATCAGTCCAGGGCTGAGGCTTCCTGTGTGAATATTTTGTAACATTATATGTTTTCACGGTGAGGAGTTGTTATCACCTCGCCCAACTCCCAAGCTGGAAGACAACTCCTTGTCAGCTGTCTGCGACTGCTAATTCAATTTATTGGCAGCTACCCTCCATATTGGAGGTCATTCCTCCATCCACAATCTGAGGATGCGCCATGCCCTAGTGACAGGGACCCACTTATCAGGGATTTTGCATATTCCAGGAGAAGAAAATTAAAGCAAATTATCTTATATTATGTCTGACCAGAAACGCAGTCTACAGTTTGTGTAATACTTATACACGTTGCATATGGTTTGTGTAAACTATGTACATACTATTTGTATTCTAGAACACAACACAGAATGCAAAACGCCATCTTAACAAACACACTAGGACTGCTGATCATGCATGTGAACGGGTGATGAATTTGTTCGTCACACACACTAAGACGTTCTGCCCATCTACGTGTCCCTTATATATCCGAACGGGACGAGTCATTGTCAGCCAGCTGCCTGCACTTAAGAAACAATATTCTATACACTTTTTCCTTGGGATCCGAAAAGATCGATATGACCTCCACTCCTCCCATTCCCTGCTTCCTTCTGATTTTCCTGTCAGTCCGAAACGTAATGACAGCACCACCGTCACCATTCAGTATCATGTCCTTGATAAAATTCACGAGTTGAGCATGTCTGTTTCACAAATTCATATTTAACAATTCTTAAAAAGGCAAGAACCTCAAATTATAACTACTTGTCTTTTGCAGGAAATAACTTGCATGATTATTCATGTTGATATTCCAATTAATGTTTTATCTGTATGTATCTTAGGTTTTGTCTCAGTTTCTTGATTTTCAGATCCTGAATATTCAGTTATAGTAACTTTATCCCTGGCATTGTCAGAAATAACTGATCATCATACATGCATTCGCCGTTTATCTGAACCACAAAGTCTAAAGAAATAGTGTATACTTTTTCTTGAAAATTTGGACCTTCCTTTATCATATTTTATATTTTCAGAAATTATTTCATTTTCCACCAATCTGAAATGACTGTTCCAACTTGCTAGGAATTCACTGCACCTGAGAAGTACAAAAACTCATCGCAGTCTCCAATCTAAAAGAAATAATCAGTAATTGATAGGCTAGATGATATGATACCTGAATACTCAAATCTAACATTGTTCTACCTATCCCTGAGTATAAAATAAATTCAAATTTATCATTTACAGTATCTTACATATCTAATACATTCATTCACATGTATCAAAGTGACAGAGCTTGAAAATTTGTAATTACCCAATCATCTTGAAGCTCAGCTTATATGATTTACGTTCCTCTAGAAGTTAGAAATCGGTATTTTTGAAATGTTACATCAATCTAGTTGTCACAGTCTCATTTCGATTAATTCAATATGCAATTCCAACATTTTAGTATGAAAGTACAATTTCTGAAATTCTCAGATGAGTAATGAGTGTATATTCCTTAAATTGACGTAGTGTTTTTACATTCCTTGGCCAATAACATCAGGTATGTTTTCAAATATTTTGTCTTGTACGTGGAATGTGTGATGAATAATACACCCTTCACCCTGTCTTTTTCAATGAAAACATTTTAATTTCAATTTGTAACCCCATGCAGCGGGTTGTAATAGTTCCTCAGCACATTTTCCCACATTTTATGCAACCAAAGGGCCCATTAGCTTGTTTGCAAGAGCCCACCACTTCTTCCTATCCTGAGCGATATGAAATAAGAAACACCCTGCCAACCTATGACTAAAAGATCCATTTTAAAGCCCTTCATGCATGCCTATGTCTTCTATAAGTCTTATTCCAATTTTCCCAAACAGAACCTTGTATGCACCTCTTCTTCCCCTTAAAAAATTTCTGGAGAAACTCTTCAGAAGAGATTTCAATGAATATGGAAACAACATTATGCAGTGATACTGGGCATCAGAAAAGGGAGACATTCTAGGGCATGTGATTGTGATTGACTTTAGTCACTGATTATGCCTTTTCAGCTGTATCTTGGATTCCAATGAAGGGATTTTCTTGACACCACTGTCTACACATACACGGTTTGGTTGCGATAGGTCACTAATTAAGAGCACTTTACTTAGAGAACAAAGTACCTTTAAGGCAGTATCTCGGCTTCCATTCGAGGGAATTTCCTGTAACTTCATACTTCTCATATTCAATGCATATGCTCCAAATGATGTAATTTTGGTTGCAAGAAGTCAAAAAAGAAGGGCACTTTACTGGAAGAATGAAGTTCCTTTCTGTTGCATCTTGGCTTCCATTGGAACTTCATACCACACACTGTCCACAAATGCACTAGAACCAGTGTAGGTTTTGTTTTTACTTTGAGGACCAATTACCTTTTCGGCTGTATCTCGACTTCCATCAGAGGGATTTTCCTGAAATTGCATACCTCACATTTCCCTCACATGCACTAAAACCTTGGTAGACTTGGTTGTGATTGGTCAATATTTAAGGGCACTTTACAAGTAGAATGACATACCTTCCAACTGTATTCCAGCTTCCTGTGGAAGCATTTTTCTGTGTGTAATCATTTCCTTGCACTCCCAAGCATGCACTACAAACGGTGTTAGTTTGGTTCCAAACCATCACTAATTAAGAACACCTTCCTTGGAGAACAGAGTATCTCTTCAGTTGTATCTCACCTTTCATTGGAGGAATTTTCTGGAAAGCTTACACCTCACACTTTCCATGGACGTGTTACAAACGATAAAAGTTTGGTTGTGATCGGTCAATAATGAAGGCACTTTATTTGGGCAACTATGTACCTTTTCGGCTGTATCTGGGCTTCCATTAGAGTAATTTTCATGAAACTTCATACCTCACACTCTCCACGCATGAAATGTGCTGCTGTTTTGGTTACTACTGTACATGTGGAATATGTGTGACCCACATCTTCAATGCTGGAACATGGCCAACTGTATGTATAACAGATGTTAGATGTATACTGTTTGTATGACATTCATCTAAATTTCATGCATACTGCACTTACTACATCACAGAGAACACAGTCGGCCTCCAGTAGAGATAGTAACCAGCTAATTTTGTATAGGGCAATAATTACTGTCTATAATGAGAATTAATGTATGGATCACATAAATGCACCTGCAGCAGTGGCATGAAATGTTTCTCTTTGCTAAAACATCCAGACCAGATGTGGGGCCTGCCCACTCTCCTATGTAATCAGTACCAGGTCTCCTTCCCTGATAGTAAATTGGTTGCAGCATGAACGTGACCACTGACCTCCTTATAATGGGAGGTTAAAAATGAGTGAAACTGTTTCTCCAGTCCCCATATGCCGTCTTGACATGCACAGTGATACTTGATGTGTGGAAAAATTGAGGTACCTAATGTTACAGGTGACACAGTCACCATTTTGTTTTAAGCAATCAAGATAAAAAATATGTAGTTGTTAAACTGCACTTGAAGAGGCCACATATGGGATCAAGGCATAGAAATGGAATCATATTAAAAATGATGCGGTATGTACCTTTTAAAGTGTATATGTCAACTAGTATCAACAGGTTGTAATCTGTGTATGCAAAAAAGCATTCCACAAAATAATGGTAATAGGTAACGGCATGGAACACCAAGGTGATTTCTGGAGTTCAAATCTGTTGCAGAAATGTGGAAATGAAATTCATACATAGGAATATCAGTAACAAACATTAGAACTTTGTGTCCCATCTCTTCATAATGTCCCATTTCAAGTTTATAGAATGCTTTTCTGAAAAAACTTGTACCTAGTAATTATTCTTCCTTGTATCCCCATACTTCAAATAATGTATTTTCTTGACACTGCACAGGGTTATGTTGTTTTGGCATACCTGATAATCATTAATCTGAATTTGGCAACATACATGTCTTACATGACTACAGGAACCTGTAAATAAAGGGGCATTATGACATCACCTACTTTATTAACATTTAATAGGTACAAATAGTTTAAACACCTTCCCAAAACATAGCTCTTAAAATTAATAATGCCATGTAGCTATACATTTCCTGCTCTAGTAGTAATAAGAAAGATACCATTCCTTAAATCGACCCACAACAATCAAAATAATTGATCACAAATGGACATCTCACAGGAAAAGCACAATTCAAAATCCATTTTTGGAAACAGATTTTTTTTATCTTAAAACTTCACTCTTTCTTGATGAGCATGATCAAAGAGACGCATGTAACTTCATCATATATTTGATCACTGCAAAATGAACCTCAAAATCACAGGCTATGGCTATAATGTAATAGCTCTAGAAGCACAAACCTGGATACAGTACAAGTCTGTATGGCAAAAATGGTAATGGAAATGTTACCATACTGATGCAACACTCTACGGGTACTCAAAATATTCATGTGTAAGCCATATGTGTCAGCATTAGGTCACTCAGAAATCAATTAATCATGCCAATATAACAAAAAAAAAAAACTTTTTTTTATATAGAAATTAAGTGTCGAAAGATAAAAGAAGAGGTGGGTAAATAAAGGATCAAATATTCTGGTTCAAATTACCCAGGTGCACAGTATATTTCTAGTCTGTCTCTTCCTTGAAAATTACAACTGGATAACCCCTTGAAATTAATAAAAATTCCCTTATCCATCTTTAAACTGTACATTGTGTGGAATATAAACCACATTTTAAGGGCTGTAATGTTACAAACTATCTGTGAAAGGTCAAGAAGTCCATCTTGAGATAGCTGTTTGATTTATCAATGAGTTCTTTAATAAATCTCAGAATTAGAGAGTGTGGAGGTAAACGAGTTAGAAAATGTCCAAAGGGCATAAAACTTGTGGTACTTTCATTTTTTTATTGTCCCTATTGTTCCTATCTTTCTTGGTATTTGTATGGAATTATGTTATGTTTAGGTTGTCAACTGTTTCTCTGAGCTCTTCAGTTTGTACTCATCTTGTAAATGTCAAAATTTCATATTTTTTGTACTTCTCATAGGATCAAGTTCCATGTACTTCTTTTGGCATGAGCCAAACACCCTGTTTCCTGTACCTGTCTCATTAAAGGTATGACATTTAGAGTGTCAATTTTTTTTGGCCACATGTTGTACCTCATACAAAACACAGTCTGTCTCCATTGTAAAGACCGATGACATGCATGTGTTTAGGTCTTTATGTACAGCATCTTTTTTGTCCAACTGTAACCAAAATTAGAATGTGTCAGCAAAATTAGTGAAAATCCCAAACATGATATTTCTTGAATATCTCTTCAGGAGTAGCACTGTTCCATGTGGGAAGATATAACAGTGGACAGGCATGGCAGGGCTGTTCACTATTTGCTTTACAGATGCTCCTAAAATGTGCCATTCAGGTGGTCATATATCAGATGTCAGAAGACAAGGAATGTCATTACCACATGTGCAAATTTAAAATACCTTCCTTCACGTCAGTTCCTGCCTGTGCTGACTTTAGTGACACGGCTTCTGACTAAGCCTCAGTCATTCCACACTCCTCAATCTTCTCTATCGTTCCCATGGCTCCCACCAAGAGAACCATGTCCCCTAAAACAACAACACATATCATTTTCTTCCTTAATAAGGAACAGTATTCTGTACTGTGCCATAGGCAATTTGCAGGGAAAAACACATGGTACATATATTTTGCTTAACACAATTACAAAATATCATTCTAACTCAAGTGTGATATAGCTATATTCACTGGCTGCCATTTCAGGTGGATTTCATCTGAGTTTGGTTTAACACTTGAAATATCTGTCTATTATCCTTTTATCTAATGTTATAATTCAATTTACTTTTTGTCTGTCAGCCACAACATTCATTAATAAATTATCTCATATATGTATAATATGTGCTGATCCTGGTACCTGTGCAGTCTCACACATAGGTCTGAAGCCACTTGAATGCTTGGATTGTGGGTTTGAATCTCATTGAAGGCGTGGATGTTCATCTGTTGTGTTTGTTGTGTGTTGTGTAGGCAGCCGCCTCTGCAACGAGCTTATCACTTGTTCAGAGGAGTCCTACTGGGTGTGTGTGATTTAGAAACCTCAAGAATGAGAAAACCTATGCCCAAGATGTGCTGCTATGCGACAAAACAAAAGTACAGCGTGAATTACATTAACTTCCTGTAATTAATTAAAATAAGTGCCTAACCCCATCTGGAACTCCATGATAATGGTTCAGTTTATACAGTGGAATTTCAACATCTCCCTGATAATCAGGAAACAATTAAAAAATTATAGTGCATATTTTACAGTTCTTCTAGGCATCCAACAAGCCCTTTGAGGCTCAAAAAGGAGCTCATAAGCACATGGCTGAGAATCCCAGAGTGTAGAAAAGTAGGAGACTTTGTGCACACACATACACATAGACACAACCTTTATAAATTACTTGTTAGCCCTGAATATGCTGGTCCAACTGGGAGTGTGGAAGGCATGACATCTAGTGATTTCCATAGCAATGGAGAGCTGTGCTAAGTTAGGACTGATGAGTTAAGACCGTCCTTAAGTGCCTGTAACCTAACCACCTTGAAAGGGATTTTGAAGAATCTTGTTATGCTAGACAGAATGCCAACAAATTACAAGTTCATAATATTACTTTTCATGCATCAAAGTGTTAAATGCTGAGAGGGGCTTGGCCACTTTGGCCTTTAAGGATGGGCCATGCTTGCATACAGACCTGTTGAGAAGATTCTTGTAGCATTCTGACAACCAACAATACATGGAAGACCATATTCACGAGCCACAACTGCACCTGAAAATACAATATATATACATATATATATATCACAACAAAATTCCCGTAATCTGGCATCTAATAATCCAGTAATCCTAATAATCTGGATTATCTGGCACTAGAGAAGAGTAGTCCCAAAACCAGAAGTTTCATTTTTTTTTTTACCAAAAAATATTACATCAATGAAAAAGGCATATCTTTGGGACATGTTCAAAACACTTATTGTACTAACATTGGCGCCAATATTAGCACAATAAGTGGTTTGCAGTGAACACCTACAACACAGTGGAAGAACTAGTTATGCACAGTGAACAATAGATCCAATTAACAGTATAACACATCCCCTACAGTGAATACAGTGAAGTAGTCAGCTACACACAGGGAAACAGTACATGGCGACAACAGTAAGTGCCACCACCCACATGAACTTACACCCACCCAGGGATAAAATTGGAAAGAGCGGGAACACTCCAACACCGGGAGCATAGGCAAGGGACCACGCACCCAAGGCCACTCGAGCCCCCCACAACGCAGCCTAATCTAGGAGAAGGATGGAGAACAAGCCTCCGCACAACTACAGAACCATCACACCTGCCGAGCACACCTCCACAAAGTAGCTTTACTTGTTGCAAATAAGGTCCATATGTAGAGATCTCTACACCACGTGCACGCGTCATGCTTATAATGAGATCTTAAGTTAAGTTCTCGTAAGACAACCTGAAGATGGCCAGTACAGGCCAGAACATGTAGTTGCCCATTATAGTCACTAAATACACCTATTGTGACTCAGTTGTGTTTGACTAAATACCATTTTCCTAGTTTCATACACACAACGAGGATGACACACTTCCTAGGCTCCATGGTGTTAGTTATTAAAAATTCAAATATCCAACTGTGAATAAAAAAGATAAAAGTTATAACTTTATTAGAAGCAGCTATCATGGCCATATCAAGAGATGTTTAAAAAAAAGAGAAAGCTTCAACAAGACATATCTTGTGTACAGCAAATTTGTATGACATTCAAACTGCAACTGTAAAATTTGAAGCAAATATCCAACAAATTTATACCCACTTTAAAGGGATTGGGTAGGCCCCATAGCCAGTTTAAAAGCTTTGCAGTATAGAAAAATCAATTAACCCTGCCAGGAACTGAAATCATGATTCCTCAGGCATCCAGCCCAAAGCCTAGTCACTATACAGCCCCAAATTAACAATACAAAGGAAATCATTATTATCATAACAAATTAATTTTGGGCCTCACAATACAAATTGCAAGTTAATTAAAATTTCATTTGTTTCCTCTCCCAGTCCATTCCAGGCAGCAAGTGGGAAAAATGTCATGACCTTCTCTTTCTTGTTTTGTTTATGTGTTTATACACCATAAATGAAGTGAGGGAGTATACAGAATAACACACTCATTCTGTGCGCCTAGACAATACTTTGGATTTGATTCCAAGTTGGGGAATGATTATAGTGACAGATTAACGTTTCTTCCTTTGTTCCCTCTATGTACCAATTTGCATAGTGTCTTAAAATAGGCCACGAATGCTTCCACTCACAACACTCACACATTTGACTATAAAAGAAATTCAGCAGATGATACACAGTACAGCTCTATAACCACAGACAGTGATAAATCTGGCATATTCACCATGTGAGATGAGGCCACCAAGTTCAGTGACAACTCCTCCAACAACAGGAAAATATGGGCTCCAGCCAACATCAGTACTGCATGTAATGAGAATGTCACCATTTTTCAACTCTCCTATCTGCTCAAGGTTTACTACTACACATGCTCGCCCCATCACTGTGCCAGGGTAAACTGATGTTCCTTGCAGGCGAACTCCTGAAGTCCTGGGTCTTGTCAATGTCTCCTTGGATTCAATCTGTAAAGATCACAAACACCCCTATTCCCAAGCACTGCTTAGAGAACCTACATTTTTGAAGTCCAAATACAAAATTACAGCCACAAGGAGAAAAAGTCAAGCGAATACAGGGCCAGGCTGGACCAGAGTAGAGCACTAGTAAGGACTATTTCTGACTGGAATGAATAGAAGAACCATTAAGGAAACAGAGGAAAAAGTAAGGAAGAAATACCATGGGTAAATAAAAAAGTAATGTATAATAATACATACAAAAAATATAAATACAACCAATAAATAAAATCAAAAGAAAAAAGAAGGGTAGCTGCAGGAGAAACAGGAGAATGGTAGGCTGATAGAGGAAAGCTAAGCACATAGAATTTGTAAGTAAAACCTGAGCCTGAAAAGTGATAAATGATTTGCATCAGCAAAATTCTGTCTTGACTTCTCATTGAGTAAAATTTCCAGTTCCCTTCCTTCTGTGAAGGATGATCTAATGTTGAGGATTTTGGGCCTGTATAGTAATTCTTGTGAATGTCATAAAGTATTCTTTAGACAAACCAACTGTTCCAATGAGACCACGGTCACCGAGCACCATATGCACAACCATTTAGTGTATCCAGGTAAATCAGCTGTGGCCAACACAGTGCTGGACCCAACTCCAGAATATCAATTTCCTCTCCATCAAATTCACATACTATGGCCATATCTAGCAGCTCACTGAGATGGAGCTCCATTCCAACAACATGCAGAGGGAGGATGAACTCTGCTTGAGCCAGTCTTCACAAAATACCCTCTACTCTCTCACTTGGTTATTCAAAATTACTTGACAGTTAATAAAAACAGCCCTGTCTTAAACAGGACATATCATATGAAAATCATGTAAGTTGACTCAGGGTGCACTAAATGAGAGGAAGCATAACCTGGGAAGTAGAGTTACTGAATGTGATGAGTGTGTTGTGGCTTTCACTGCACAGACAGGGAATCATTCATGATCACAGTGACTGGTGTACTTCATTTCTGTCACTTACAGATGCAGGAGTTGGCACACCTCTGACTAACTCTGGAAACACAAGCTGCTTCCACTCAGCTTCAAACCTTCTGCGCTTAATTGCCCTGCAAAAATCAATTACACAAGCCTTTTATTATATTGGCTGTTGTTTTTTAACATGCTGAGGCATGTGCTCTTACTCTGAGTGCAAACACATGTCAGAAACATTGAAAATGAATGTGACATGGGTGATACCAGGAATGACAGAAGTGAACTCAGAGTAGAATGGAGAAAACTGCAGTACCACATGCTTCATAATTTATGCGGTACACTTCTATTACTAGTATTATTGTTAGGGTTGTTGGTGACAGAGTATGCATGTATGTGTGTGCATGGGCACACACACACTATAGTTCACTTTTCTGCAACTGCTTTTAAGTCCGTATCTATTTTGTCCCTTCCCAGCAAGTGTACTTGCATTTCACCATCTAATGACTTTTGTGCCAGCATAAAAGATCGCGCAGTGTGGTACAACTCACAATACAAGAAACATGGCAATAATTATTGTTTTCCTTCGGTTATATAACAGTGATATTTCAGCTATTGTCATATAGCACTATACAGTATAAGACAGTAGGTAAGGACTTCAAAGGAACCAGTGATGGCAAACCTTAATGCATTGTACAGGAGAGACTAAAATAACCAAAAGATAAGACTTGGTCAGAATAGTGGACAGCTTCAGCATGATTCAAATGAAGCATATCCCAAATATTAGTCCAGAGCAAGGGTGTCCAAATTTTTGTAAACAGTGGGTTAAATGATCAGAAATTCATATGTGTGTGTGTGTGTGTGGCTGGAATGAGTTTTTAATTTATAACAACAGGGAAGAATGGCTTGTCCTCATCAGTAATAAACATTTGGCAGGTTGCTAGACCCTACTGGCCCAATACTCCAAATAAGCTAGCTAATTAGGTAAGAAAATTGTTTGCTAAAGATTTCAGATGGGCCATGCCCAGAGATCAGGTGGGCCACATGTTGGATGACCCTCACATAAAGCAATATTATTGCTTTAAATGAAACATACCCGTTGGTGTAACAATCATAAAATCTATCAATATTGTCGGTTAAACCAATGCACACTTTGAGAACAACTCTATTAGGTGGCAACTAGTTTTGACCCTAGATTCAGGTGTGTTGGTTGTGATTGACAATTTTCGTAGATATTATGATTGTTACACCAAAGGGGATGTTTCACATAAAGTTTATTTGTGCAAATCAAGTGCTTATCCACCCATACAAGAATCTAAAAAAGAAACTATACAACTGGCAAAGAGGGTGATCTCCAACTTATGGTTATTAGTGTCTGTGTATATTCACATTCTTGTATCATGGCCTGATGATGAACTGAGTCTAGGGTCGAAACTAATTATCATCTAATAAATTCATTCGCACAGTGTGTGTTCGTTGTGATTGACAATACTGCTAGATATATTTAATATTACACCAAACTGTTTGGTAGGACAAATATGATATGGACCTGGCATGGAACTGCATGGCAAGTGAAAAAGTGGAAATAAGTTATAAAAAGAAAACTAATATTAAATTGAGTCTTAAAGAAATGGGATTTATTAAAAGATACATTTTAACCCAGAGCAGAGTTCAGCCCTTGGCATTAAATACATTAGACTTCTAGACTTTCATTCACTCAACTGTATGACACTATATGAAAACGTAGTGTTGTAAAATTGAATGTGTATGACAAGGTGATTGTGAATGTTGACCTAAAGGATATATCATGATGGTGTCACATCCTACTTGAACACTTATCTCTTAAGGTTAGTCAGAATTTAAAGATACACCAGGATGAACTTACTTATTTATAATAACAGGGTCCCTTGTTTGCAAGAGCACTCCCAACTCATAGTGAGTGAAGTAGAATAAAAGCTGAGCTTCTGGTATGCGTCCCTCTGTCACCATGAGTTGTGCTAAGTGCCGGTATGATAATCTTAATCGGTGGGTTACAGTGATATAGAAGTTTTTACTAGCTTCTCGAGCCAACACTGAGCTGCGACAGAGTGGCAGTAATGATCTCAGAACCATCCTGTGTACAGATAAAATTTGTGCAAAATTGCAGTTTGAATCTGAAAACTCATCATCACCTCAATATGTGACACACATTGCTAAAACACCACATCATCACTTTAACATACAATACATATCACGTACTATTTGGAGCTTTCAAAGCAGCCATACAATTTAAAATGTTCTCAGGTCATCACCCACATCAAAGAAGGGTCAAAAAACAATGTTTTGGAGACCTGCACTATCTCCATCATGAGAGATGATGTCACACATAACCATCATCATGGTCTCTTAAAAATGCTGGTTTTTAACTAACTTGAACATGGCTGAAAACCTATGACAGCAACAGGGCAACTTTATTTATATGCAAACAATGTTTCCCATTTTTGTCGTACTATATTCTTAATTACTAATCATAATAAGAACTTCACCCATAGCAACCAGTTCACTAATTGCTTTCCAAATAGTTCCCCTTACCTCAAACAGAACACATTTCAATCATTTTCCTCTACTCCAGTAACATAACATGAATTATCCTGTCATTAAAACTGTACATTATTACATTATACTGTATAACAAATGAACACAATTATGGCACAACAGAACTGTTACAATAATACTGAAGAGAACTGAAACACTCAAAACTGGAATCTTGTGAACGTTTAAAGAATGTTAAAATACCAATACAGAGGAGGCAGACACTTGCAAATAGCTCCAAGCACTTGTCCATCACAGGCCAGCTTGAGTCAATACAGGTAAGAAGGGAAGGAAGGAAATTCTGTGGGGTGTAGGAAGCACTTATGAAAAATGGAGATAATGTACTATGTAAGGTATCCAAGAAACAATTACTGCTCGTATAATGGCAAGAATTATGACGTTTTTAGAATTTAGAAAGTAATCTATGCACACATCAGTCCAAATTTCATACTTCTTAAACAGTTCTACAGATTCTAACATTTCTAACATTTCTGATACATGATACCCAACCTGATCTAGTTACCTTTCTTGCATTTAAAAGCCATAAAATTCAGAAGTTATTGGACAGGAATGCAACTTTATATATAATGAATTAACTGTAATACGCAATTCACTACAAGGTTATTTTATTTGAACACAATATGAACCACCACTCTCTTTAATTTGAACACTCAGAATTTGTGATTGAAATGTGACCAAACATGAATTTACAAAGGTCATACTGAGCATAATAAGAAACTTCAAGGTGGTTAAGACTATACATCAAAATGCCTTTTAACAGTAGAATATATTGCTCTATCTGTACCTAAAACAAAATACATAATGTGAACTTGGGCCCAAATTTTAATCTTTAAATGTATTTCATGTACAGGAGGTGGGATAGGAAATGTGGCATAAGACTATGCTATGGGGTGGACAACCAAGGAATGATGAATTTATCTCTTCTCCAAAGTGTCCTGACCAGCTCTGGACTCCACACAGCCTCCTGTTGAATGGGTATGAGGGGCTCTTTCTTGGGGGTAAATTGGATATAGCATGAAGTCAACCACTCACCTCCATCTAGTGTTGAGGTTAATGAGTACAGCTCTACCTCCACTCCCCCATATGCCTTCATGGCATGCACAGGGGCAACATTTCTTGTATTGCGCATATTCTACTTTGCACACAGGAAGAAGCAACATATCTATCAGCCTTGTGCTTCTGGGTTATGAAGCAAAAATAACATTTCAAACACCATTATTATTTTATGATTCTACTGCTTGGATTCAGACACACAGACATAACCAGGTATTTTAGGGTTGTTCATAATATACAAGAGAAACCAATGTCAAATTTTACCTGTATTTGTATACCTAATATGTGAGCAATGGTGTTACACTAGCATGTGGGACATTTTTGTTGGACATATCACAGTGTTAGAGAATACAATCAGTAATTTCATTGCATAATGAACAATTTCACAGAAATTATTACAGACAAACTTGTGGCATCCACTTAATGCATGTGCCTTCACTTTAATTTTTATTTTGGCATTGAACTGAAAAGGAAGGTGTCCAGCATAATAATTAAGTAATATTATTTAACATATTTTGTAATTAATAGTTTATGTTAAATATCAATAACATTTTTCTAGGATAAGTGAAGTTCTGCAACTGCTAGAAGGCTTACTCCCTTGTCATTATTTCCATCCAACTGTGCTCACCAAATGAAACATGAGACCTCACAGAAACTAATCCTGCAATTTCCAAGTTTTTGCTCACCTGGTGCTATTTTTCTTCACTGACTTCAGCTGCAACAGTAATTCGTTATCTGTGACATGTTTTTTGGCTGTTTTCTGAAACTTGTCTGAATTTTTCAGTGCTGTTTGCATAGTCTGCATCAGGATCTCAGGGTTCATTTCCCACGTCTCGTTCATCAATTCAAACTACCAGCAAATGATATATAATAATGAGATGTCTACAAACATTTGTTATGTAACCTTTACATGGGAAAATCATTAAATTCTAGGACTACAAGTTTCTTCTACCTGAATAGCAAACATATTAACTAATTTTATCTGCACTTCTGTGATGTTCCTATTTCACCATCTGGGTGACTTTTGGCAATTCCTGAAAATTGTTCCCTTTGGATACTTTCCAGTTTGTGGAATATAAAAGTGTCAAATGATTTAGCCCCTGGGTTAAATCATTTTCTTAAGATGGGCGCAGTACCAGTAGAATCTTGTGCTTTGTCAAGGATTCCCTTATGGGTAGCACCAAGCAAATTCATTCAACATTATGATACAACACCTACCAACCCAACATTTGTTTTTATACTCCTTCCATTTCATACTACCTCTTCACTGTTTCTGAACATTCAGACCTCACTGACTGTTGTTATGAATCATCTTTAATACAAATCCTGTTCATTTCAAAGTTATAAAAATCATTTGGGTCTTCTAATTGAGGCACAAATTCAGTCTCAAACTGCCAATTTCAGAATACTGTAGATTTATACTAGTATTTTCCCAAGTTTCACATGGAACACAATGAGCAGATGCTTATCTGTAATATCAGCCATTTCACAAGGCAATGGCTGTTATGAATACCTGTATATAAAACAATGGTTTACTCATAACTGACAAAAAGACAGTGACTTTCTCCACCTTAGGTGAAGTCAGAAGTGATGTCCACATCATCTGTCATTTATTGTGACTAGATTCTCTGCTTCTGACATGCCATAAAATCAGTTCTATAATTTTATTACCAACCCTTATACACGTTTTCAGTTTTCTGATGATTACTATTTTGTTGCAATAGACAATATATTACCAGTCACATGAAATAATGCCTGCAGCAAAGACATAAAATTTCCAAATCACTTGATTCAAACAGGTGTGTATGCTTACTTGCCTGCTGTAAATGTTTCAACAACAGCAGTAAAGTATGTAGGTTTGATATCTGTTAGTCAAATCTGACACTGTATATAAAATAGGAGGTGCTACCCACAAGTCCCCGAAATTTGAATGCTGTGAGAAAACCGCATGTAGTACAGTTGTGCACTGCTAGTTGTCACAAGCTGTACCCTTTGTGAATCAGTCTGCCAAGCGGCATTGTGCTGTGTGGGCGTGTGTGTTTTTTCTGTTCATTATTTTGATGTCATGTTAGCGCTGTTTTGCAATAGTACTGACCTGCTAAAATTACTGACATAAAGAAGCAACAGATTTGCAGAAAATTGTGCTTCAAATTTTGCAAGTGGAAACATACAAAATGCTTAAAGAAGCATTTGGTGGTAATGCCTTAGGCCAAACACAAACCTAAGCATCCGAAGAAACCAAGACAATTTTGGAGCAACGTCAAATCACCCTTTATTTGTTTTTTTGACATTGAAGGCATTGTGCATAAAGAATTTGTTCCACCACGACAGACAATGAATGGAAAATTCTGTCGCGATGTTCTGAGGTAACTGAGGGAAAACATCCGGTGCGAACTTCCAGACAAGTGGTGAAACATCTCCTGGACCCTGCATCATAAGAAGGCTCTGGCTCACACATCACTCTTTGTGCAGCACTTTTGGTTTCCACAAACACGACTGTCATCCCCCACCCTCCCTACTCACCGGACATCACCCTCTGTGATTTTTGTCTATTCCTGAAGAAGAAATTGAAGCTCCAGTGGCAATGTTTTGACAGCACTGAAGAGATCTAGACTGAATCACAGGCCATGATGAAGACGCTGACACAAATGACTTCCAGCAGTGCTTCCAACCATGGAAATCCCACTGGAATCGCTCTATCAATGCAGAAGGGGACTACTTCAAAGGGGATGGAAACGAATAGAAATTTAAATAAGTGATTAAGCTACACCAGAATAATTTAAGGAACTTTTGGGTAGCAACTCATAAAACCTAATTTTGTACTGGAAGAAATACACCAATATCTATTATTCTGTAAATGCAGTTACAAGGTGAATAAACTGTGTAGGTATATAATTAGTGTATACAATCACTCATTTTGTATATAAAAATAGTACACAAAGTGTAACTTCATTCATTCTTAGCATACTCATGCTGACAAATCTGCACTCAGTCCTTGTGTTTGCCTGTATTCTAACACTGGCATTGTACAGGGGTGCTGATAAGCCCTTAGCCCGACCAGAAAGGAAACAAGCTAATGTTTTGGTCATAATGGCATGAATTACCTTTGGTGCCTTGCCTTGCAAGGGGGGGGACTTGACAGCTCATGTCTCGATGTTGTTGAAATCGCGCGCATGTCCCTGACATGCTTCTAAGCTTGTTTCCTGACCGGTCGGGCTAAAGACTTATCAGCACCCCAGTATTCCTGCATGAAGGTTTCCCAAGAGGAATAAGAATTGTCTATCTGGGTTTCCTGTGTATCCTAACAAAGGCACTTGTTGTGGATTTCAAAAACAGAGCTCATGAAACCTAATACCCACTTCACTGGTCTGTGGCCCACCATGTTGTTATTGCTAATTATAGGATATTAAAAAGTACACATTAGAATAGGTTTCAATGGCATAATGTACAATCAAGTTTTGTAAAAATCATTTGACTGGTGCAAGAGTTTAAATGAGCAACACAGACACAAAAACACATGGACAATATGGTGAAGTCATAAGTACACTCGTCTTTTTAAGGATTGAAAGCAGGCGAACAGAACAACTCTAATTTTTTTCAGTTTTGTCTGCATCTTTCAAAATGAAATCATAGCACATTATTTTTCCAAATGCAGAAACTGTATTCTGAATTCATAAAACATTTATACAGTGGCAATGGCATATACAAATTTTACGAAGATGTAAGAATATAAACTGGTATCAAAAAAGATTCTTAGCAGATATACTACTCTCATAGATAAAACATTAACAAATGTAGTTTCAAGCTTTTAAACTTAATGTTTTATTACCCACCAGAAATTTCTTGTAGGAAGGATGGGATGCTAACAAACTTCAAGAAGTTATAGGAACTTATTTCAATGTTTCTAGATTTTAAACTTTCGCCGTGTTGTAGTGATGATAAATTGTCTTCTGGGTATTTCCCCGGCATCTGAGTATTAAAGACCGACGTTTCGGAACACTGTATCGGTTCCATCTTCAACAGGTGCTGCAATTCTCACATTGCAGCACCTGTTGAAGATGGAACGGATACAGTGTTCCGAAATGTCTGTCTTTAATACTCAGATGCCGGGGAAATACCCAGAAGACAATTTATCATTATTTCAATGTCTTTCAAATTAAACTTTCCAAACATTGTCTGGCAGAAATGCTGCAAATTAAATGAAGACCCTTAACGAATTCCAAGTCAGAATCAAGTGTAGATTTCCACAAAATATCTACACTATGACAGCTGATTTCTTTGACAGGATGTGAAAGAATGTGTTGCAGTTTTAGAGCTTACTTCTTTAATACAGCGATGCCCATGCTTGTCTAGAAAGCTCTGCAATTTGGTAGCCACACTGGGGCAGTTCTCCTCTAACCAGCAGGCAGCCTCAGATGGCAAGACCTTGCAGAAGTCACGTGCTTTGCCAGTTGCAGCAATTGATGATGCCAGATCCTGACCAAAGCAAGTAAAATAAAATAGTAGCAACCACTCATAATGTCAAACATTAAAGTAAATGACTTTGCAGCTAAATACATTAGACCTTCTAATCTCGTTCCCAAGAGACCAAACAGGTGCTGGATTTTCAAATACGAGGGTTGATCCAAAATTTTCTGGACTGACGCTGTAAAAATCATAAAACTCACCATAAGGACTATCGGCCGCCATCACCCTCGAAGTAGTTCCCTCCCGCATGTAAACACCGGTCCCACCGTCTCCTCCATTTTTGGAACGCTTCCTGGAAGTCCTTTTCTGTCAGAGTGTCAAGCACTCTCTGCGATTCGGCCTGGATCTCCTCAATGGTATCGAACCGGCGTCCTTTCAGCTTCAATTTCATTTTTGGAAATAGGAAGTCACAGGGTGCCAAATCAGGGGAGTACAGTGGGTGGGGGATAACAGCAATTTTGTTTTTCACCAGAAACTGGTGGGTGAGGATGGAAGTGTGAGATGGGGCATTGTCATGGTGAAGCAGCCAGGTCTGTTCTCGCCAAAGTTGGGGCGATGTCTTTGCACTTTTTCACGCAGTCTCCGCAAAACTTCGCAGTAGGACCCAGAATTCACAGTTCGGCCTGTTGGGACAAATTCTTTGTGCACAATCCCCTTGATGTCAAAGAAAGTGATGGTCATGCTCTTGAGATTGCTTTTTACCTGTCTGGCCTTTTTTGGTCTTGGTGACGTGGGGCTTTTCCACTGGGAGGATTGTCACTTTGTCTCAGGGTCGTAACCGTAAACCCAGCTCTCATCACCAGTGATGACCCTAGACAAGAACATTTCATCGTCAGAGGCGAGCTGATGAAGTTCAGTGCAGACGTTGACACTCTGCTGCTTCTGGTCAGCTGTCAGGATCCTGGGCACAAATTTGGCTGTGACACGGTGCATGCCCAATTCTTCCGTCAGAACCCGCTGGCATGTCTCATAACCAACTTCCACCTCCTCAGCAATGTCACGAATGGTCTGACATCGATCCTGACGGAGCTCTTGAATTCGTGCAACAGTTTCAGGAGTTGTGCAACTTGTGGGTCTCCCTGTGTGTTCGTCGTCGTCAACTGATGTGCGACCGGTCTTGAGCCGGGTATGCCATTGAAACACCTATGTACGACTCAAGCTTTGGTCCCTGAAGCCTTGTTGAATCATTTTGAGGGTTTCCGTAGCATTTTTCCCAAGGTTGGCACAAAATTTGATGCACACTCGCTGTTCCTTTCTCTGATCCATCATGAAAATCGCCACGGGTCACGTACACGACTCCATACAAACGCGTGTAAAAACTGACCACGTCATCCTACCTATGTGAAATGTGGCATGCTGACTTGCTAAACATGGTAGTCCTACCATCTACCGGTGCTTTGCGCTACCACAACTGCTGTATAGATGGCGGCACCAGTACAGAAAATTTTGGATCAACCAATGTATTCCAGATTATCCAATAGCACCTGTACAGACATAAGTTAATACAGGTAAGTTTTTGTTACTGCTCCTATACTTTGGCTGTACAACTAATCAGAGGTGTGTTCCATTTGGATATCTTGTTCAACTGCTGGATGAGGGGTGACAGATTCCCTCTATATGTTTCCTAGAGTTTCTTCAGTTACTAGCAAGGAAGCTGAAGGACCAGGAGATTGTAGATGAGTAGTCCCCATAACTGCAGAAGTTAATGGAGTAGGAGAGTCAAGAGACAGCACAATGGCCAATGTAGAGCACTTATGGAGGCCTTTCTGTAGGACTTCTAGACTTGGGATTATTGTCCTCAACTGCTCAAGCATCAGGACATCCATAGTTTCACCATCCAGATTACAGGAGTTCTACTCTATGCCATTTATATTCAGGAATACTGCAAGGCATACATACATACATGCATGCATACATACATACAAACAACATAATGACATCACCTTACAAATCTGTTACAAATGAACCAATTTCTGGTAGCGCAGTTCGAAGGTTCAACACAGCTACTACCAAAGCCTACCAGTGGGCATAACCCTGACCCAGTGTTATCCATTTCTGAGCCTCACAACTTGCATCATTAAGATACACATAATTATTATTCTCCCATTTATAAATTTCCCACATTGCTAAAGACCTGAGCCACTATCAAGACACAGGCACAGAAATATGATGGGAGGGCATGGACTGGATTAATTAGGTTCATGAGTGTGACAATTGACAAGCTATTGTGAACATTGTAATGAACCTATAGGTTCCATAGAAGGCAGGGAATATCTTGACTAGCTGAACAACTAGCACCTTCTTGAGAAGAGATATGCTCCATGTAGTTAGTTAATTTTGTTGTTGGTTAGTTCATTGGTTGGTTGGTTATTTAGTTACATTGGTAGGTGGGTGGGTAGTTAGTTCACACAATAATAAGACTGTACGTAGTCCATCAGCACACAACTTTTATTATAGAAAATCCCATAGCAACTACATGTTTCACCCTCGCTAGTGCAGCTGAAACATGTAGCTGCTATTGGATTTGCTAAAATAAAAGTTGTGTGTTGATGGACTATGGCCTTATTGTTGTGCATTTTACAAGCACAATGGGGATATCACACCTTAAGATTATTTACCAGTCGGTCGGTCAGTTGGCCAGTCAGAGCTGAAAGCCAAGAGACTGAAGCTAAGGGTACAAAGTAGTGAAGAAAGGCCATCTGTTAAAAAGGGGATAGAGGTTCTTAAAGCAAGTAAGTGAGTAATACAAAGCTGACATTAGGTCCATTGGGACTTAGTTTCCACTGCATGCACTCAATTTCACCTGACACTCACCTCTAGAGCTGCTGGTATCTCTGCTGACACCATAGCAGTGCAGGAAGACAACAGTAGTCCTACATCACTGTAGTGGTCTGCAGTTAGCTCTGAAGTCACAAAATGGCATATCATCTACAGCGGTACTAGCAAGTGAAATACAAATAGTGACAAAGCAATTACTTACCACATTTTGGCCTCTAAATACAGAAAAATTCATATGTGAATTTCCTGGCTTTGATACAACACACATGTTCATTAGTACATTCACAAAAGCCTAACATTTGTAGCCAGCTGAATCCAGTCCACAATTTCACATAATTTTTCTCCAAGATCTATCTGAATATCATTCACCCATTTATGCCCATAGACTGAACAAGATGATGCATGCAGTGACTGTTATGGCTTTTACTTATGACATGCTTGGTTCTAATCTCAATCAGGACACTGAGTACCTTACTACACTGGTTTACCACAGTCTCTCCTGGATAATACCATGACTGTACTTCAGTCAGGCCACAACTGCTCCATTACACATTATTTCTAATTTACCATTCACTAGTCATCGTAACTTTCAACATTACATAATCTGAAATGCAGACAATATCAATGTATGATTCACAAATAAATAAAGTATACCTAGATCTCCAGGTGGTCTCATCCCTCAGTTTTTCAAACTATCATTTTGTACACCTTATTCATTTTATGCATGCTTGCCAACTTAATAGCAGTATTAATAATATTATTACGAGGCTCAGTAACATGACCGTTAAATGTAAAATTTTTATATTACCTCCACTTCCTTCAGTCAATATAGAGATAGCCAGCACTTGGGTGAACACACTTATTTGAGATATTTTCCCATGGCATTTAGCCATCTGAAACACAAAGAACAAAATCAGACATGTTTAAACATTATGTAAAGATAATATGTGATATGGTAACAAAACAAACAAATGCACATAAATGTATAAAAGTATCTTATAATATAAACATAGTATGACTCAATGTTCAATGCACGGTCATTGGTTATTTAAAATTGATAATGCATGAATATATGTAGTTATATTATGTAACAGAACACAGGGCATAATATAATTTCCCTGAACAGTTGCTAGGGAGGATAGAAATCGAAACAACGTATTTTAGAAAAGAACCTATAACTGTAAAATCTTAATTTTGGATCTGCAACTCAACAAATGATTGATAAGTACAGAACCATGAACATGCTCAGAGGCTGTCACGTTTAGTGACCAAACTAAGCATTTCTGGATATTGGTTCTGGTTTTGTAATACAAAGTTTTGATCTCTTCTAGCCTCCCAACAAGCATGTCAGCTGAATTTTCTTACATTCTGTATATACAGTATGGTAAGGACACAGCAGGACTTAGTCATAGCACACACCAAAAACTCTCAGGATATGATGTGTGAGACCATCTGTAAGATGGGCTCAGACAGGATGCTTCCGAATTATGCACACCACAAGCCATGTATGGTCAAGTTCCCTGAGAAATGTGGATATCAAAATGGGTTCAATCCAGACAACAAAAGGGGTATGGTCTGGTATGCGGCCAGGTCCAGGACCAAAAAAGTCACTGGTGCTGGTTGTATAGATGGGGCTTGAGAATAGGGCACAGTTACAATCTTGGGCTTCATACCATGGAATTTCAGGCCGAAATATACGCCATTAAGGCATGTATAATCGAGAATATAGAAGAGGGTTACACAGGTAGGAACATCTATTTTTTTCCGACAGACAGGCAGCTATCAAGGCCCTTAAGAGCTTCCAGATGAAATTCCAAATTACTTTGGGACTGCCATCAGTCCGTGGTGAAACTGGCAGAACATAAAAAGATTCAAGTGGAATAGGTGCTAGGACACACTCTAATTGATGGAAATGAGACAACTGATGAACTGACCAGACAAGGCTCTTCATATCCACTAACAGCACATCAGCCTGCACATGGTGTATCTGCAAAGGTTGCCAGAGGGGGTGATCAGGGACTGGACAAGTAGAAAACAAGGAGCATCAGTCCACACATGGACAAGGCACATTAAGGGCTTTCTTAAAAAACCTCTGCAAAAATGCTGGGGAATTGCTCAATATGAGCAGACACCAGCTAAAAATAATGACAGGGTTGCTAATAGGACAGTGTCATTTAAAAGGACACTTCTTTAAACCGAGGCTGGTATACAGTCCCAAGTGTGATAGATGCAAGAAGCCATCTGAAATGACCTCACACATTCTTCATGACTGTAAGGCTTTGGCCACAAAAAGATTCAAGCATCATTTTATGAAACCAGGTGACTTTGAAGACATCTCTGTCAGCCAGATACTGCAATTTGTTCAAGGTGCAGGAACGCTGAATTAATGAGCTTAAGGGCTGGAGAAAAGATCAATAATGGTCCAAGTGCATGGGTCACTGTAGTGCCCATGCTTCTGTGTTCTATTCTATTCTGTTATAGTCATGGCACATATTGTAGTTAATAACCTGGCATTCACGTAGATAGACTCGACACAAATTAAAAAAAATACCTCAGTCAGGGTAGCCAGAACCTAGATACCATTGAACTGTTGATCAAATCTATATAATCTGCTTCTGGCATGACTTGCACAATTTATTGTATGTAAATTCCCAGCCTTACTGCCAGTGCATGGAAGTATTTATGTTCTTTTTAATGAGCCATGCTTCAATGGTAAGTAATTCGTTGATGCTTTAGTAGATGCATGTGTTTGTGTTTGTGTTTGTGTGTGTGTCTTCTGGACTGTGGTGATATGTGAGCTTATTGCTAGATGACAGCAACATTTCAGAGGCACTGCTATATTTAGCTTCAGGGAGTCAACCCTGTGGAGAGTCACACCATGTTTCTTCAACACTCTGGCATGCACTGAAAAGACAACATGGTGTCATAACCCAGATGACCATAATTAGAATACACTACCAAGAAAACCTCTATCTCACAATCGTATCACATACTGGTGGCAGGATTGGAAGAGGAAGTACTGTACTCATATCTCCAGCTTTTAACCACAAATGTTTTGTTAAATAGATATAAATGTTAGTAATTAATCATGTAATGTTTTACTTCATATATTGCATTGCCCACTGTTTATATAGTACCAGTTCCAACAGACATGCAATGAGACTTCAGACACTAAACAACCATGTCTCTTTCATCAACTCACAAAAGGGTGACATGGGGACCAACTGATGTCTGTGCCCAGCTAATTGGGCACAGAAGTTTAGAATGACAAGAAAAGAGGGGAAGCACCATGAAAGAACTCAAAATTAATGGCATATTTTCCTGCTGGTGCAGGTACTGTGGATTTTATCAGATCACAGTCATGATTTCTTGGTCCTCATAATCTTTACAGAATATGTGATTAAAGTTGAATGTAATATAGCAACATGGGGTGGAATGTTTTACATGTTTCATACAAAAATCACGTGCCATTCAAAATATTATGTAGTGATGTTTTTGTATAAATGTTCAACAAGCAACTATATGGTGGTACCTATATAAGCAAACATGCAGAATGTTTTAGCAGAATGTATCCATTTTGAATCATATTTTCCACATTAATTATACAACAGTCAGTATTTCATGAATGGAAATTGTCATCTTAGTGCTCATCAACAAATTGCATTTCCAACCTCTCTGTTTATGTTTGTCTAATTTCTACATAATTACGAAGTTCTTATTTGCTTCATATACCCCATGGAATTACTATGCATGTCCACGGTCTTCTGATAACAATATAAGTTTTGGCATGCGCTGCTTGTAAAAATCCAGTGCCAATAATCTACCCTTGTAGCTCCTGATTGCATAGACCCTGCCAGCTAAACTAGGAATGGCTGGTACCAGCTACTTTTGGACAGCATCTCACTCTTCTGTCATCATTATTACCCTTTCTTCTTCTTTGTATCCAATCGAAAGTAATCCCAAATTAACATACACAGATGGCACATCTTGGAAATTGAAAGCAGATGGAAGAGAGGAAGCTGTCATTAAGGCAATCTGTTATTGTCAGTGAAACCCCAAGTGCTGGGTGCCTGTTGCATTTAGCATAGTTAAGAAGTATGTACATACATTTATACATACATTTATTTACATTACTTAGATCCAAAAACCTGTTACAAGACAGATCGCCATGAAACAAGTCACATTACTTCAATACACAAGAACAACACAAATCACAATGCACACAAAATTGAATCACAACACCAAAATATAACAACACATTTGTGTGAAGTCACACTAAGTTATAATACAATTTCTTACATTTAATATGTCATAATTTATAAATTGTAAATTATGTATTATAAGGTATAATTTATTATCATAAATACTGGTAGTATGTTCCCTCTATGCCAAAAGTTCTTCAAGTGAATTGAAAAGAATAAGCAGTAAGGTACCTTTGCAATTCAGCCTGAAAATGTACTTTATCATTCCTAAGACTTAAAATGCTAGTAGGTAAACTACTGAAAATCTTTGTACCAACACAGGAAAAATATCTCTGACAACATGATACACTGGCAATAGGTTTATAAAGTTGTATCCATACCATGTACTGCTAAGTTAGCCTGAAAATTTCACCATTATTTGCAACAAATATTATCAGTGAAAATATATATTAACATGGACAGGTAAGATACCTAATTACTGAAATAGCCTTTTACATGAACTTCTAGATCCAACATCAGCCATAATTCTAAATATGCCCTTTTTAATTAAATAACCTGTCTCATTAAACAGGATTTCCCCCAAATATTATTCATGTTTTACTACAGAGTGAAATCATGCAATGTAAACCATCAAAAGAATGCTTACTAATATCACTGTATCATTTTAAGTTAACACATCAAAAGTAATAAACATCAAAGTGAAAGTCAGTCAAATGTGGGAAAATACAACAGTAACACATTTAGGTTCAGAATTATGATCATACAATATGGCCTAAAATAAAGGAAATTGTGTTTTTTCTCATGTTATGCAGTAAGAGCTTTCCTAACCCCGACTGAAGGTGTGGAATTGTGTTGTGAATTTGTCTGTTTTATACCAGGAAAAAATCTGGGGTGCAAAGGTGCACAAAGTACATGAGTAAATATGATACAGATATCTTACATGACATGTTGTAATCTAGGCTCCTTAAGTATTCTCTGGAGAAGTATAAAGTGAAATTTTGATCATGAGTTTCCCAATGGGGGTGTTATAATGCTGCCAAAAGTAAATAAATTGTCTCTGATATGCATATAAAATCATATATTTACCTGGTCAAGATACCTCAAATTGTTTGAAATGCAAGAATACAGAGCCCTAGCATCACTGTAGTTACGATGGTCTTGCACAAATTCAGAGGTCACCTTCTCAGCCCTCTGTAAGACTTGTCTCCTGAATAAGATGTCCTTGAAAAAGAAACAAGTCACATCATGTTTTAAATGAAATGCACAAAGTATTTTCACAAGGCTCATATGTCTCACTTTAAGCCCTTAGCCTTACTGCATTGTACGAATGCATGCATGCACCACACAACCACAACTATTAATAGTGTTACTTCCCCAGAATTTGTTAGGTTGATAAAATTACTGGATGGTAACTGAAAGTAAACGGGAAGGCAAACCAGGAGGAGGGAGAAAACAGGATGACCTAAATTAAGGTGGATGGATGATGTCAAATTGCGCTTGAGGAGTATGGATGTAACCAGATGGAGACAAAAAACTTCGGCATAACAGAATGGGTAACTGTGGTGGGGGAAATCAAGACCAAACTTAAAGGACTGTGGTGATAAAGAAGGAGAACAAGAAAAAGATCTGAAAGTAAAACCTTTTTTTTAAACCTCTACTGATTGGTTCTTTGCAAACTCAAGAAGAGGGGTGTAGCTTCAGACATTGAGTGTAAACTGTGTAGACATATGACATGTTGTACAATAATAGATCATTGAAACATATATAAATTGAAGTCAGTATTGTTTAATATGTGAATTGAGGCATACCAACATGACACATGCTTTATATTCTCATTCTTTCTTTGAGGCAAATGCAAACCATTGTGCTATTTATAAGAGTTTTCCATAACTGTCATCCCTTCTTCTCAGTGAAAAGAATATGACTACCAACCTTGGTTAAAGCCAGAAGAGTACGAAGCTTGCCTAGTGATCCCAACACTCCATTCCTCTCTACAGCAAGCCGAAGAAGCTCCAATGTTGTCACCAAGTGGCCAAACACTGCCAAGTCAATTACTTTGTTTTGCAATGTAATCTCTGAATCCCCTGTCTTGAGAAGTGTCTGAAAAAACACAAAACCAAACTTGTCAAATTTCAAGGGACTGCTGCACACTCATATCTTCCTCAGTTTCAACTTAAAGCACCAATTCAAATAATGTAATACTATTGCAGGTCATCAGCATGCACTCATAGCATTAATTTTATAATTCTCTCAACGTATTCCATAACCCTCTAATGATCCAAGTAGCAACATGTAACTGTTTTGACACAACTATTTAATTATTTCTATTTATAAGATTATCTTATTGCCATCAGTCCAATTGCTCCTCCAAGATTCATGAGAGGTACAAGGTGGGCCACCATGACTTCTGAACTCCTGTGTAAACCCCAAACTGGGGGATCAGCATCCTTAATATCAACACACACATCCACTACAGGGCCAGCTATTGTATGTGTAGAAAACATTTCAATCTTGTAATTGCATAATGGTCAGGAGAATCTATTTGTACAGATGTGAAACATGGCTAGTAGACATTCAAAATTAGCACAAGAATAAATAAACTATATTTCTAACCCTTTAGGGATGAATATTCCCCTGAACTAAAATTAACCCTTTCCCCTCCCTAACGCTCCAAAGCGCTCGGAATTTAAAAGTCCCCTCCCCCTCTAAACGCTCTAAAGCGTTTCTGGTATAGTACGTAAATTTAAATGTCCCGTGAAAAAACT
>Ga0123355_10002108_pt1 | contig 28070 bp, 19 predicted proteins | sample TergutEmb28metaG_3_FD_89872 | JGI IMG/M metagenome (GOLD analysis project Ga0123355, IMG submission 89872) | Embiratermes neotenicus P1 segment gut microbial communities from Petit-Saut dam, French Guiana - Emb289 P1 | ecosystem: Host-associated > Arthropoda: Insects > Digestive system > Gut ... | reverse complement strand
TCTTGAATTCGATTGTAGCAGAGGATGAAACTTGGTGTTTTCGCTATGATCCCACAACTAAACGCCAAAGTGCTGAATGGAAGTCACCAGCATCACCAAAAGGCAAAAAAGTTCGTCTTCAAAAGTCAAAAGTGAAGATAATGCTCGTGTGTTTCTACGACAGCAAGGGAATTATTCACCACGAGTTTGCCCCTGAGGGACAAACTGTCACTGCAAGTTTTTATTTGAGTGTTCTGGAACGCCTGTGGAAGAGGATTCGCCATGTCCTGCCCAAGTACTCAGCACCAGGCAGTTGGTTTCTTCTTCACGACAATGCACCGGTTCACCAGGCAGTTGCTGTACAAGAATTTTTAGCCCAGAAACAAGTGTGCATGCTCCATCATCCACCCCACTCCCCTGATTTATCCCCCTCTGATTATTTTCTGTTCCCCATACTGAAGTTACCATTGAAAGGGCACCTGTTTGAAGATGTTCAAGACATCCAAGCAGTTGTGACATCGAGTCTTCGGGCCGTACCACAAGAAGATGTGCAGAGGTCCTTTCAGTCTGCTAGATCGTGCCACTCACTGTATCAATGCAGAAGGGATGTACTTTGAATAAAATACAGATAATACTCAAGTCTTTTGTTCCAGTTTTATTCTATAACCTCAGTCTCATTACATAATTGTCAGACTGTATACTTCTCCTATTTTCCTAACAACAAATCCCCTTAAAATTTTACCTTAGTTAAGGAGGCATTCCCAACTGCACAGTTTTGAAATCATGCAGAATGTAAAGAGCACGGAATCAACTGTTTTAGCCTAACTAAAAGTACTACCAAAGCATGTCATGAAAGATCGTGTGCACACCACAATATAAACAAAACTGCAGTACTGGGCACCCTACATTTACCTTCTGCCACCAATCAGCTGTGCAAGCATTATTCTTTAGGTACAAGATAAGACATTTCATAGTTTCTGATTTATCACTTTTTATTCCACTACTGTCAGTGATCCACCTGTTATTGGCTTTTGTAAGTGAAAATGCAGGAAACACCAATCAGGACCGACGTCAAACACCAATACTGACAAAGATTTGACTCATTCTATGCCTAACCTGCTGCAGTACAAACTCTCTGGATCTCACCAACTGTACAGTAATTCGCCCCCCTGATGCATGTACTGCAGCATAACATTGTGTGTAAACAATACTCCTTCATGACTTAAAAATTCTCAACACAATGCAACAAGCTACTTACATTTTTGGAATGAAAGGACAGTACATATTCATTGATTTTTAGCTGACCATTAAATATTTCACGCAGTGAGGATACACAGTAAAACCCCCTTCAAAAGTTCCCCCTATGCTGCCACCCCATCAATTAAAATTTTCCTTCCAAACTGTTAAGTTTCCATTATTGCCTATTTTTTTCACAATGCCTTCCTTAAAGACTTGGTACGGAGGTTAAAATGCATTTCATCAGATCTGTGGCACTACTGCTACCCCAGTGATTCACGATAAAGAATATCACAGCAGATATTTGCCCATATTTATTCCATGCCTTACTGAAATACATGGTCACTCTATTTACACTGGGCCAAGAGAACCAAAGCTCACAAGGTACACACACACAATTCTATCTAAATGTGCATAGCCAAATGCTCAGACATGAAACCTAGGTACTTGAACCAACACTGTCAATTTCATACACCTGGGTAATTCAAATTCATGTTATTTCACTGTCAATCTGTAGGTACAATGCTGATGTGTACAAGTTTGTATGTATTACATGTGGGAGGTAACAGCATAATATGGTTACTGGAAGGAAGAAAAAGAGGAAGAAGACCAATAAAGCAGAAGAATAAGACCCTAAGTCACAGTAAATTGACAAATATGGTAAAAAGGAACTGAGAACCAGTAACAAGTGTAACACTGGGAAATTGATAATTATAGAGATATATGTACCTCCCTTTGTTTCAAATATTCTTGATCTGGCTAATACTCATATAAATAACCCTCAGTATTTGAGAGCACTGTAGTCAGCATGTCAACATCTTGCATTCTACATGTGCATAGAACACATACAGAAAGGTCTCTGTAACACATGCATCCCAATCACATAAGATATCAGAAAAACTGGATCCAATCCTACATCACTTCCCATCCTCACATCCCAAGCAATCTGGCCCTACACAACCAACGTTACTCTAGTACCACCAGATTTAACATTCAAAAATTGTATGTTCTGCCCACAGTCTACTTACGTAGTTTGTGCGGATCTTGGTTATTTGATGATTGGTTTTCATAAATGAGATGGAGTCTGCTTCATGCTGATTCACAGTCTTTAATCTTTCAATGACCTATGTTCTCATATGCATATGAACGCATCTGGTAAGGATTGTACAGCAAATCTTTTAGGATCAAAAATTCTGACAGATCTTCACAAATAGACAGCCTACAACTCCTGTCACCCTTAAATGGATGGTAGGAAATAGAAAACAATGCTAGAAATACAGAATTGGAAAGGGGAGGAATAAGTTGCTTCAGTCAAGAAAAGGAAATAATCAGTGATCAAGGAGATAACTCAACCCTGTGGAAACAAGATCATGTTCCAGTGCATAGTGCAGAGGACAAATCCTTAGTTATAAGACGTGACTGACAGCATTGACCTGTTGTGTAACAGCAAAAATTATGTCATTCGACCAATCCAGAATTTTGAACATAGAATATCCAAAAGAACAATAAGGGTTACCAAAGCAAGATGTTGATTTTTTATGGATGTAGAATATTGTACAAGAGGGTGAACTGTTAAAATTGGTAATGTTTTAATTCTTTTTCACCAGAATATTAGAGGCACTGTTAGTAAAACTCGTGATATTATTGGTTATTTAGGATGGATAAAATTAACCCTCAGGTGCTGTGTTTCACTGAACATCATATGTTAGATGGAAATCTATGTCTTACTAATAATGAAAATTATATATTAGGATCTAATTTCTCTCAACGTAATCATTAAAAAGGTGGAGTTAGAATTTTTATTAGGAAAGACATTCATTTGAGTAGTCTTGAACTTTCTATTGTGATAAAAAAACCTTATGAAATCTGCGCTGTACAATTAGGATCTATGGGTAAGCAGTGAATTGTGTGTGTTTGTAAAACACCATCAGGGAAGTATAATCAGATTCCAAAATTGTTTGATATAGTATTACAATCCCCACATAGGCCTACAACGGAGTACTTATGTGTGGTGATATAAATGTTGATTAACAAACTGTTATCAGGAACAGCAGTTTTCTCTATTACTAGGTGCATACAGTACGTTTCATATGGTTAATTCCCCCACTAGATTCCAAAACAATCATGCCTCAGCCACTGACAATATATTTCTCGACTTATCTACATTACATGCTTATATGATATTACCTTTATCATGTGGCCTGTCCGATCATGATGCTCAATGTGTAATTTCAAAAAATTCTTTGTTAAGACCAATAACAAATGATAAATTTAATAACAAATTTAAATCCAGCTTAGTCAAAGAACAACTCTATAGGCTATTTTTCCAAGAATTGTTATCTAAAGAAACCTGGGATAATGTTCATCTAAATAGTAATGTTAATAATATTTTTGACGACTTTCTGAAAATGTTTTTAAACATTTTTGAAGCTAGCTTTCCTGTTATTTATATATGTAATAGTAAGGCTACAGGTTTATTACCACAGGTGTTAAAACGTCCTTGTCCACATAAATGAAGCCTACAATTAGTACACAATGTGATGGCCCAAAGCTACAATTTTATTACTAACGGTACTGTTTTATTTGTGGAAAGTGATTAGAGAAGCAAAAAATATATACTACGAATATGTAATAGAAACACCAGAAAACAAAGTAAAAATAACTTGGAATACCATTAACAATGTAGCAGGGAAGACTGCCTCCCTTATTTAAAACAGATGATAAAAGGATCATACTAGAACACAGCTGAAGTTTTTAATAACCACTTTTTAAATACAACTGATAACCTACGAATACACACTATATCAATTCACCCATTTTACTTTTAAAGAATGCTTATCCAAATGTGTTTCCACAATGAATATAATTCCTGTAACAGAAGGTGAAACATATCAAAGATTATAATAATTTAGAAAAGGTGCATTTTGTTGGTTTATACTGTATAATTATGGCAATGCACAGTGCAAAACACTTAAAAAAGATACTAAAGTTCAGTAGATCACTAATTAGTGGGCCAGTTTCCTTTAATTTTAATAAATCTATTTACAGTGTATTTCCTGATGCTCTTAAGACTGCAATCATAAAGCCATTGCACAATAAAAGTGAAACATCCAGCACAACATTACAGACAAATCTCCTTGCTGAGAGGGTTGTCTACAGTACAGTCATGCGCCGTGTAATGACGTTCCCATCAACAGACCGCATATACGACGGTGGTCACATAAGATTATAATATTATAATACTTTCCACTATGTTACAATTGCCTAAAGTATTTAGTACAGTAACATGCAGTACAGGTTTCTAGCCTAGGAGCAATAGGCTATTCCATATAGACTAAGTGTGTAGGAGGCTTGCTATCTAGGTTTGTGTTAAGTACACTCTATGACATTCACACAAGAACAAAACTGCCTCACGACGCATTTCTCAGAACACATCCCTGTCATGACACAGACGCATGACTGTATTAGAGAAAACCATACACATGATTAAACCAACACCTACAAGTTAATAATATACTGGTTACTGAACAGCACAGTTTCTGGTAAGAATTACCAAATGAACATGCAGCTTGGTCACTTACAGACAGCATCCTTCATGTCTGGAATAGTAAATTTCATATTGCAGTAAACTTTTGTGACCTGGCAAAAGCATTCAACTGCATTAATCATAAGATTTTAATATCGAAGCTGCAGTACTATGGGCTAAACAATACATATAACACTGGTTAAAATCTTATTTATCTAAAAGAGAGAGACCAAAAAACACCAATACCCACAATTATTACTGAACTTTGGAAATAGTAAACAAGAGAGTTCCCCCAAGGATCGGCCTTTTTTATATTAATGACTTGTCTATGAACATTATGCATTTTACTGATTTACTATTGGATGATTCCAGTGTTTTATTAAACAACAAAAATTATGAAGATTTTCAACAGAAAATAAATCTTACTTTATCTTCTATTAGCCAATAAATTGGATCTAAACATGAAAACAAACACAGTCAAACGCAATCTTATCAACTCTGCCCATTCACATTTGATAACTGGACATGAAGATACAACTACAGAGCAAGCAGCAGGTACAACACTTTTAAGTTTGTATATCGACAATCACATGAATTGGAAATAATATATTGACCAAATACTTCAAAAACTGAATGTTGCTTGTTTTTGTAATTGGGAAATTGTTTCCTGCTCTAAATTTGGCGACTTTACAAAATGTATTCTTTGCTTACTTCCACTCAATTATTAAATATGGAATGATTTTTTTTTTTGGGGGGGGGGAGTCAACCAATGTGTGTTAAGTTTTTAAATTACAAAAGATACTAAGAACTGTGACTGTAAGAGAACCTGCATCTTGTGGGGATTATTTGAAAAGGTGAACATCTTGCCTGTGCCATTTCAGAATATATTCTCTCTCATGTTATATGCAATAATCAGAATCATTTTTACATGGGTATGGATGTACATAGATTAAATACAAGAAACAAAAATCAACTTCATATCCCAACTACACATCTTTCTACTTTTCAGAAGGGTGTTACTTACTCAGGAATTAGGATATTTAATAGATTGCCCAGTAATATTCAACATCTCAGGAATGAGAAGGTGTGTTTTAAGAACAAACGGAAATATCTTGTCATTAATTGTTTTATTCAGTTACTTAATTTTCAGAACATAGTACAAATTGGAAAACTTTGAAATTTTTAATTTTTTAAACCATTATTTATATTACTGTACTTGTGCTGTAATTAATACTGTTTATTGTACTTATGTTATTGAAAATGTAAGTTTTTCACTTGTTTTATAATTATCATCATCTTGTGTTCATGCTATGATGTCATCTGACATTGCCTTGTTCCACTCCCAACTGCTGTATGACAGAATTATTGGACCTTGGAAATGTAAATGAATGAATGTATTTACATGCAATACAAATTCAAAAAAACCCTTACAAATTAATTTTATATATTCAGGCAACAAGAAAAGTTACTGCATATTGAGTCACGCTACACCGTGGGTTTTACTCCCCACAACAGCCATTTATCTCACAATTGTATCTTTTTTTTTTTTGGTTCAAATAATACTCAAATTCTTCATAAACCACATGCTAAAATTTAAATAACCCTGTCACTTAAAGGTTAAAGGGACGATCAGACATTGCTCCTCATCATAATCCAACAGTTTGTGCCTGCCCCAGAGGCCTCCTACTACGCAGTAACACAGGACCAAATGCACCACACACACACACACACGTTCTTTATACTACTTCAATTCAACCCAGCACTTAATATCGCAAATTACCGTCTTCTGGGTTTGTTCTGATGTTTTGAAGAATGTGCTGCCTGCAAATTTCAGGTGACTGAATTTGACTGACATAAATGCCAAGCAAACCAGATTCAGTCACCCTCCAGAGGGAGCCAACATGTTCATCTGAAGCATAACAAACAATCTTACTAAACAGTTTAAGAACCCAGAAGGCAATTATGTGAGCAGCATCTGCTGTGAAAACCTGAGAACTTGCATCAGTACTTAGAAATGCTGCCTCATTGCATGAAACCTTTATCCTTTCAAGATTATGCCTACCACTTATGTGCTGTTAACCCTCAAGAGGAATAACCAAACCTGCAAACCCTCTCACATAAACATACATCATTTCAGCAGCAGTCATTCATACATCTCAGCCCCCACCCAAAATCACCTCATTACCATCACTCAGAAACTGCAAAGCCATCTTGCGTGCATAATGGACATTCATACATATTCACACCCATAAATGATGAACTGCTCTTAACCCTCTGGAAATTGAAATGTGCCCAGTGAACTGTACATGAGACTAGATATTTAAATGGCCACCCATTACTTTGCATGTTTTCGGCAGATGAAGAAGTTTGTATGGACTATACATGAGGAACTCTGGATGCAATGGCAATGAAAGTAGAGCTGTCACAGCTGGCAGCAACAAGCTTGGTGAACAGCACAAATAGTAAAGATAGCCACACTGCCTGACACTAACTGTTCAGAGTACCGAGCAGAAACAAATCCCAGTTCCCCTCAATACCAGTCCAAAAAAGGCACAAATCAATGCAATTCAGTGTCATCAGGAAAACACATGCAGCCTTCCCGAGACCACAAATACTGGTGACGGATGTACAAGACACAACATTAGTTACATTCATCTGAACCACTGGAGAATGTTCAGACAAGGAAATCACATCAAAATGGCCAGCAATATGTAACACTCACTGACTTTTTCATCAGAATTGTGTAATTTCTCATCCATAGCAATACACTGTCACTGCAATGATAATTTAAATATATATGATAAATATTACATCTATGACAAATTTAGTAGGAACCCCAGCACCAGCTCAAAAATTAAGAAAGCAGACATGATAATGAAACCAACAGGTATACAACCCACCTTCCACAACTACACTTTATTTCTTACATCCCATAATGTTTTGGCCTGCATGGTCATCTTGAAGTACACCACTGCATACAGAGTACCATTGTACTATTCAAAACAGCCTACTTGAAGACATTCACATATGCCAAAACAAGTAAGAGTCAAGAAATGAAGCATAGTTGTGATGGGTGACATTAATGAATTTAGGTATGAACATCACACCATGATCGTAATACAGATACATGAAAGAATGACTATCAAATTAATACTGACAAACTATTTATTTGTCAAAATGCACTACATGCTTCGGCTGAAGAACCATCATCAGGTAACCCACATATAAAGAAAAAATGAAATTCAGAAATTATGTATACACAAAACATTAAGATATTAAGTCAAAATTCAGATCGCAATCTCTTACAATGTGTAATATTACAGCTTCATTACTGAGTCTTACATTCACTACAGCTGAAACATAATACACTGCAGCAAAACCACACAAACAAGTTTTCTTCAAAAAAACCAATTACTCCTTTTAATCTTGATTAAAATATGTAATACAGAATTTTTTCCTCCTGTTCTGATATGCTGTTTATGATTAACACATTCATACACAATGACAACATTCTTCCACAATACCACTTGCTGTGTAGTTCATAAAAAAAATCCAAAAATCATATGAAATCAAAACCCTTCAAAATACAGTAAAAGAAGAAATCACGCAACATTAAAATACAAGCAAAATTAACAACAGGAGTAGCCCAGACCACCTATCCGCCTCAAAACCTGCCCCCTTTATTCTTCAAACTTCCACACCCATCAGAGCACAAATATGTCAAGCTCCAAGCTCCTCGCATACATTTTCATATCACACTGAAATGATTTTGGTAGTCAAGCTGTTAACTGGTGGGGGTGATGAGTGAGCTGCTAGTGGCAGAAGTATTGCTGAACCAGGATTTTCAAACAAGGAAACAAACAATACAATGCATGCTTTTAAAATTGTTGGTGCCACAACTAGGCAGATGACTTGACACCCAGCATTTGTCAAGCCATCGAATAATATATACGTTGCTGTCTTCAATATGTCTCATCACCTACATAAAGTACATGACAATGACAAAATTTATAAGTCAAATCATAACACCCACAACACAGTAGAAAACTATACCACCTACAGCCACTACCAGGCAACGATGAAAAAGTAAACGATATGAACCTACGTTGTATCTACCAAGCACTATCAGACAAAGGGATAAAAGAATGAAACACAAGTCAAGAAGTTTGCAGTCTGGATAGCATAACTGGTATAGGAACTAACTATGCACTGATGGTCCAGGGTTCAAACTCTAGTGGGTCAAGGTTTTCCAGGCATATCCAGACTGGCCCAAGGCCCACTCAGACTAGTGTACAACAGGTACTGGGTCTCTTTCTCAGGAGATAAAGCAGTCAGACAGCAGGACTGACCACCCAGCCCCTTTTAGTGCCACAGTCAAGCACCTCCGCTCAGGGCCAGCTTGGCATGTTACAGGACAGCTTTTGCTGTTGAACTAAGAAGCTGAGGTTAAGATTATATATTTTTAACACAAATGTTACTCTATGGTTTCACTCGTGTCATGCTACAGGTAAAAAAAAAATACTTATACACCAACCAAAAGGTTTCAGGTATCATTTCGACAAACAACATTCAGGCAGGTCACCTATACCCACGGTCAACAAAAAATACCTGTTATCACTAAAAGGTTTTGAAATATCAATTTCTCAGCTCCTAATGCAGCTTACCTATCAACGTTATTATAGTAACAGGCACCGAAATACAATGTAAGTATTCACAGCACCTAACAACAAACTTCCACAAGCACAGCCCTTTGTGAGAAGCTGATAATTCCTCAGCTAGTCAAATTCCATGCATTTTATAGAAAGTGCTGGTTCATTAGTGTTCAGGACAGCCTGTCACTGCTCCCTAACCTGAGACACCCAACTTCTTCAAGGTCCATTTTAATATCATGCTCATACACACATAGAACTCTTCAGGTTTTATTATATTAAGGAGGCTGGGGCACGAATACACCGAGTAACACAGCCTACACTTCCTATAAACCTAACCGGCCTCCACAACCACTGGATACATGAGAGAAGCCATCCATCTTGGTATCTCTGTTCACACTGTCTCCTCCACATTCTGCATACAAAGTCCAAACCATAAAACAATGTCCGCATATATAAACATACTCAAATGCTTTGCAAAATTACAAGAGTTTCAAGCTCTGGTGCAAACTGAACAGTACCCACAACACAAAAACAAGCGACTGAATTGCATGGGAAGTGTTTTGCAACTCGGGAAGCAAAATACAAAGAAACCCCATTCTATGCATTAAGCAGCACAGAATATGTTAGATGGTCAACCCTGAAATACCAAGAATGAATGCATTTCTCACAAATGCAACTGCACTTTATTCATGACGTCCAATAATTTTAAACCACACTTCCTCACCCTTTTCCAATGTAAGAGGCCTAACCCAACCTAAGCATAAGGGGTACACAAATTCTCTACAAAACTAAAAGCCAGCTCAATATTCTACGTCTCAGGGGGGTGACTTGAAGCAACTTCCATTCTGAGGATCCACAGATATTAAGGGCCATTATACTTAAAGTCACCGCAGTGACCTGGCACCGGACTGGCCCACAAATAGTAATACAACCTACTGTCCTCTGAAGGTACTTAAGACACAGTAATGAAAGTGTTTCTGTTGACTCAACAATTCGTGAAACTGCCAACTGCATTTTGTACTCTCATCTACTATTCCCACCTTCGTTAAGATCAATTACAATCCAAGTAACAACTGAGGGGGGGATTCCCCCTCCCACCCAAGTAAAAGTGGAGACAGACAATTCTCCCTTGGAGAGTACACTGCCAGTAACATCGATTTGATCAGCAATATTCCTCCAAGGTCCAAGACACGTCCACGGCCACAGACGCCGCCGCCGCCACCTAACCTTGAACTTTCAGCACATTATAGTACAGAACATGACGTTCAGAACTTTAGACCCTCATATTCATACTGTAAACATTATCAAAGCACTCTACTAAAACAAGTGGTATCACATTTGTATGTAAGCAAATACACTCGATCTATGGTCCAATAGGTATATAGGGGTTAGAGAATACGGAGAAAAAAAATCTAATTAGCGTCATATGCCCATCACAAGTAAGATGCAAATCTTACTTGTCACTAATACAACGATCTGCTAAAAGGCAAAGCCACAGACAAGCCTGCTATGCAACACCTACGGGCTTCTTACACATACTTTGCACCTGAAATCGCTCTGCTCCTGAACCCGTCGATTATGCCTACTTACAAGCCGAAGTTTCAAAATCGATTCCCACAGCCTAGACAGCGACATGTATACATAATTCACAAACAGACTGTACATATACACTTAATAACACGAGTTTGTTCGGTTTCTCTGTTTTAGTTCCAAGCTCCTGCAACATGGCGGGTTCCCCTTACAGGGAAGAAAGCAGGGAGGCCTACTACCTCCTTCACAACATTTCGTAAAACATGTTTCCATGCATTACTAATCTTATATTAACTTATTCCATTGGTACCGACAGAGACGGAGAACCACCTACCTGTATCTTGGAGATGGATTTCAATGGTAAATTTTGCAAAACACTACACTACGCCTCTCCCGAAGCTTTGCTTGATGTTATTATGGCCGTCTTCCCTGGGACTGGGGAACCCACTCACTGATACAAACTCGAAACTTCTGATTAAGTCTATAATTATGGAAAGAATTATGTTAGTACCATGCACTGGAGTCTGAAGACGATTTCTTGCTGCTTTGCTGAGGTGGATGCTTTTTGATACCCATGATGATTTTAGATTAATAATCAACTATCGCACTCTCACACAAACAGCAATGGCTACGCAGCTACACCAACGGGTTTGAGTGGTGAAAAATCCTTTCAAAGTTCCAAGTCTGTGATTGGTCCATTCATGTCACATGATCTCGGTGCTCTTAGATTTCATCATATTTTGCAACGTTTCACCGTATATTTTGAGTTTCGACATCTATTTTCAATATCATGTCCAAGCAATATGCTGATGAATCCAAATACGAAACACTTTATACCCAAAACTCTGTATTTTCTCGGACATTTCACTGCAGCGTCCCTCCACTCGGCCTCCAACAAGCTGTACACATCACGTGACCCGTCACTGTTGCATGCTGGGTAAGCAATGTAAGTCGGGATTGTTCGTATGTCGTTTGTGATGAAGCATAGTTTGTTATTGTGTTAACCGTTCCTGAACGAATGGTATGTGGCATAAGTATTGATGCGTGGATCTTGTTTAGCTTGGAAGACACAAGAATGCTGTCTTTCGGTTATTTCGTAAAATACGGTGTGCATACAGAGCTATTCATAAAATCACTTTGCCCGCAAAGGAAGAATGAGGGGATGAGGTAGACATTCGTCAGCAGCGATCGTATGTTTAGTATTTACTGACTTCATTTGTGTGATCAAGTTATACGCCGCTCTTTCACGTGTGAGTGTGGAATATTGCAAGTTACGCTACGGAGACTATTTGCCAACAATCGCAACCGTGATAGTTTTGTTTGCCGGCATATATTGAACAATGGTACCGTTAGGACCAACACCTATTCATTCTCAGCCAGGCACAAATAATACTACTTCAGCTCCAGCTGCCCTGAATTCTTCAGGTGGAGGCTCAACTAAATCAAACTCGAGTGTGGTATGTATCATTGCTCTTTTCCGTAAAATTATGACGTACAATCCCAAATTCCGTGCGAATGTAAAGAGTGACATTATTTTGCAAACATGACAGCATTATTTATTACCATTTGGTCTCATTAATGCACAGTGACTCATTCTGAGACCATTACGTTTCAAGATGACTCTCCTTAGTCCTAGTGACATGTGGAAAATATTTTGTGACAGATTTCATTCACTCTTCTATCATGCCCCACCACAGATAGTCTACCAAAATTAGCCATGACATTTATATCACAAAGATGTACAGCTGTAACTCAAAATAATAAACTTAACATATGTGGTATGTACACTAAAATACAACCAACATAAAGGCTTATTTGATGTTTGTGTGACCATGCATCCTTTATATGAAATGATGTGTGAAACCATTGATCCTTCCCAACCCCCCGTATGATGAAACTAGTCGAATAACATCCTCTACACAGTGCACACAGCCTGCTCCCCGGCTTCCCAAAACACCAGCCAGCACATCAAGGTATGTACAATTTTATTCTAAACAACCCCTTCACTCACTGACCCACATACCTCCACATAATACCCACCCATTCACCACCTGTAACCATTCTGAACATACATTAGGCCACAAGTAACTTGCAACCTCAAACCACGGTACACACATTTCTAACACCACCACCTCCGTACCATGCTCCCTCCCACGACAGTACCTTAACCTGTCATAATAAGAACACAAACCACCTGACCCCACACAACAAACAATCGGTCACAATGAAAACACCTTATTGTGACTTATTTTTTACAGTGCTGAAAACTGTATGCAGTAATATATGGTCTAGCGCTCCTGAAGATGGGCATGATGATGCCCGAAACATGTTGAGCTAATGGATTATTAATAAATCATAATTATTGCATCTAGTTGGTCTCACATGTCATTTCATAAAGGCTTATGTTTTCATTCTCATGCACAGATGATTCCCTCCCCCACCACCACCATCACCAAGTGCAGCTACAATTCACTGACTTGGCACAAGATTTTAATGTTCCTCTGTTAAAGCCAGGACCACTAGTGGATCTGGTAAACTTAGTCTGCTCATACACAATACAAATGAAACTTAACCCAGATTAAAGCAAAGACTAAAAAATGCTTTCCATTTTTTCACATATATACCAAACACTTCAGCAAAATTTTACATTTTCATGTTGAATTTCTTTGGAAATGAAGGTAACTTCTATTCAGATATTTTCCTTTTATTCAGCTTGGATGTACGCAAGTACCAGGGATTGATATAAAAACAGCATACTGTCCACACACCACTAGTAACAATTCTGGCACAGAGTACTTCTCTGAAAGCATCAGTGGATGCTCATATTATCAGCAGCAGAGTCATGTTAGAAGAATGAATATTAGTATTCTTCCTCTTGAGAAATTGGTATACTGTCTGTTCTACACACCTTCCAGAAATGTGTCCTCAAAGAAAAGGGGCCTAATTATTTTGTTTGTATTGTGTGGCAGTGAATAGGAAAATCAAGTTAGGGTCACTTTCACCATCATGAACCAACTAAGGAATCCAATAAAAAAATGTATTCTGCTTGCAGCATCACATTGTTCCATTTCATGTATTACTTTTGTCTGGAACATTTTTAGTTTCTTGAGCTTTATGTCAGTTTTTGCCAGAAAATTTAAAACCTTACTTATCTTGTATACTACTTGTCATCTAAATATATTATACTTTAGTGTTTTTCCCCCAATATGTAATAAACTGACAATGTGAAAATCAGAACAAATCACCTTCATTGGTTTACAGCTTGATATAATACTTATCCAGTGATTTGGTATGTTTAAGGGTGTTTTTATGAAAGACACAGTTGAAGCTGGCTAAATAAAATAATGCCGTTTATTATTTTAATAAATGATGATTTGTCACAATTTGCAAGTTTATTCATGCATCAGTGTTTACAGGTGCATGACAGTAGTCAATGCTGTTACAGGTTTGTTGCAGCAAGATGAAGTGATAAGTGCCACAGAATATGTGGCTCCACTGCAGCAGTTAGCTCTGTTTTCAATATGGCAATATAGTGCAATGTTACTGTAATATAGCAGCATATAATCACAGGGCATACTTCTCCTATGTACTAAAATTGCAATATAACTTCTATGACATGTTTGTTGTACTGAAAGCCAAGCAGTGGATTGACTTGACTCACTTCTTCTCATTGCTTGCCAAATGGACTTGCTTCATTTGCAATGTTGGAGATTACCATTTTTGAGTGTATGTCACCAGTGGCGGCACAAGATGTAGCACGAGTTACAAGAATGCTGGGCTGCTCTGTAATGCATAAGTTGGCATCATGACTGTTGGCTAGAAAACTCACTATGTGAATTAAAACACAGGTACATTAGAAGTGGCATAAGTGTAAGCATTCTTCACCCATTACAGTAACAATATGTAGAGACTCTTTGTGGTTGACAAATCCAATCTTGGATGTGACATCCAAGGAGACTTAATGTATCAACAGCACTGCTGTTGGCAGCCCAAATCTTGCACATTGATAGTAGTAGTTGTATGGTTCTTAGTCCTCCAATTGGCTTCTGGTATCTTCGTGTAAGACCATGTGCTTCCTGCCATGTCATATTCAATTCAGTCTTGTGTATTCACCCAGTCATTGATGTGTATAATCTTAGCTATTAAACCACTAATGAACATAAACCTAATGTAAGTGTGGGAGAATGCAAAGAGGACTTGCCCAACAATCATATGTGTTCACTAGCCACATATCTTTTTATACTGATGTGAAGATCAGATCCTCATTAGATATTGCTAAGGAAGCAGGTTTATATGTATGCAATTGTATCGTTCAAAAAGTTTCATTAACTCACATTGCTTTTACACTGTCATATTATGTTATACAAAAATGGCAACTGAAAATCGTTAGGTGAGGATTTGTTAAAGTATATACCCTGTGGCTGGAGTGGAACAGAAGTATTATCATCTGAAGTTATGCTGTAGTTCCGCTATAGTTGTAAGGTGGTGGTGCCAACTGCAGGAAAGTGGTTGACACTGTATCATAATTATTTCCTTCTGTTTGAACAGTATATTTATTCTAGATACCTAGGGTGGTGTGACAAAGTGCCCATATGCAAGATGAAGTGTGTGTTACTTGTTACATTGTGATTAACAAATGCACACACTTTGTTAGAATTACATGTTTTAATCCTAACAAAGTGTGTGCATTTGTTGGTCACACTGTAACAATTGAAACATAATGCACGGGATGGAAAATGTTTTTAAAAAAAAATAAAATAAAGAGTCCTGGTGTCAGGTGTGTTTGTGTGTCTTTCAGAAACCAAACTACACATTGAAGTTTACGCTTGCAGGACATACCAAAGCTGTGTCATCTGTCAAGTTCAGCCCCAATGGAGAATGGTTGGCAAGTTCCTGTAAGTTTGTGTGTTGTTGTGATGACAAATATGGACATTCTGACTGGCCACTTACCACATTTTGCAGTAACAGTAGTGTAACCTACATTACAACGTAGCCACCCTCCCAGTAAAAGCAAGACATTTAAAGTCTTTATTCCTGCATGATAAAGGATAAATCATTTTCCCTACAAATAAAAATTAAGCAACATTTGCATTATTTTATGTAGTGGTGGGTTATAAGCATCAATGTTAAAACTAAGCACAGATGTTGTATGAGGGAGTGCTGATAAGTCTTTTGCCTGACCAGGAAAGAAACAAGCTACAGCAACCAAACTCGGGATTTATTCAACATACTTCCCACAAAGCTCAATACACTTCATAGCCCATTCCTCTAACTTTTGCAAGCCACTCAAAAAAAATTCAGAAGGTAGTCATTCCAACCAGGTCTCCGCGGCAGCAATGACCTCCACGTCCGATGAAAAATGGTGACCTTTCAATTGTTTTCTCAGTCCACGGAACAGGTGGTAGTCCGACAGGGCCAGATCTGGAGAATAGGGTGGGTGATCAAGACATTGGAAGCCCAGGTAGGCCAGTTTCTGCTGGGTTGCAAATGCCAGGTGATCCAGGGCATTATCATGCAAGAACAAGACCCCCTTGGTGAACTTCCTGTTGCATTTTTCCTTCAAAATGTCCTTCAATTGCACCAGCAGAGATGAGTTATATTCTGTGTTGACAGATTGGCCCTTTGGAAGATAATCAATGAGGAGGGTGCCATCTTGATCCCAAAAAATCGAGGCGAGAACTTTTCCAGTGGATTTTTGCACTCGGAATTTTTTGGGGCAGGGTGAGCCGCTATGCCGCCACTCCACTGATTGTTACTTTGTCTCCGGGCCATAGTGATATAACCAGGTTTCATCCGTGGTCACCAATGGCGACAGGAAATCATTTGGGTCACGCTGAAAAAATTCCAAAAGTTGCTCAGACGACTGGCACCGCTGATGTTTTTGATCCGCGTTCAGGCATTTTGGAACCCACTTTGCGGAGAGCTTCCACATGTCCAAATCTTCATGATGGACTCAACCCACTCACATGAGATGCCCAGTTGCTTATCTATTGATTTAGCTGAAATTCAGCAGTCTTCAAAGATTAGCTCATGATTTGATCAATAATCTCCAGGATGGTCACTGTTTTGGGTTGTCCAGGACGAGGCGCAACACAGGTGGAAAAATCACCACGTTTAAACTGGGCCACCTGGTTTTTGACAGTGGCATACAATGGTGCTTGTTCCCCTAATGTTTCTATTAGAATGGCGTGATTTCCTTCGGCGCCTTGCCTTGCATGAAAAAAACTTGGTGACAGCTCGCGTCTCCATGTTGTTGAAATCGTGCGCATCACCTCACATGCTTTCTTTCAGCCTCTGTAACAAGAAAAGACTTGCAATTCGGCACATGAACAGACCCCTCTTTCCAACGACACTATCGATTCCGTCCGACATTGGGAAGTAGGTCGGGCTAAGGACTTATTAGCACCCCCTCATATGTGCATGTGTTGAAAGGAACCAGTACTTCGCTGGCAGGAAATTTTACTTTACATTATGTCTAACATGTTTTGGGTATTGTAAGTACTTATTGGCAGTAAAAGTGACAAGTTCATCTCTTCAAGACATCAAGCAGGCTGGGGTTTCTTCCTTTAATGTTCCATTCCACCACTCATCACCATTATTGTCATGCAGTGCCACTGACACAGCAGTGTTACATGACTCCAGTGCATAAAACACCTATTGGTTCCAGTAACTTATGAACTACCTGTAATAAGAATACACAGTAACCACAGAGAACATAACAAAGCATGACCATTAATTTTTAGTAGAATACAGACAGTGATTGGGAGCATAAAATAAATTAGGTTATTGAAAGAGAGTCTTCTTCTGTAGAGATTTAAAGCAGTCAGTGTCACTTGAGCTTGACTGAACTGAGAATAGTTTGCTCTGTAACAGGAGAGTGGGCCTTATCCTGATTCACTGGAACTACTTGTAAAGGTCATAGCAGTGGTATTACAATGGGTGACCATAAACATTTGATGTCCCAAACATCAAGTTTCACAGCCTTTAAGACTGTTCTGTTACTGTGTGAACACTGCCAATAAATACATGCACCATCCTCTCTGCTTTGTATTGCAGCTGCAGACAAGCTGATAAAGATTTGGGGGGCATACGATGGCAAATTTGAGAAGACAATCTCAGGTCACAAGCTTGGTATATCTGATGTGGCATGGTCCAGTGACAGCAGATTGCTGGTCAGCGCATCTGATGACAAAACCCTGAAGATATGGGAGCTGAGCTCAGTAAGTAGACATCATGTGCCTACCTGTCACTATGCATGCATAGAAGACTGGGTTATAATGCAATGATCACTTGCAGGGAAAATGCCTGAAGACATTGAAAGGCCACAGCAACTACGTGTTCTGCTGTAACTTCAATCCACAGTCGAACCTCATTGTGTCAGGATCGGTAAGTGTCCATCCATCTGTGTCCTTATTAGAAATGAGCACAGTACAGCAGCACTTGTCATGCTAAAGAGCATTGTACTGTTTCAGTTTGATGAGAGCGTGCGCATTTGGGACGTAAGGACAGGGAAGTGTCTCAAGACACTGCCAGCGCACTCAGATCCTGTGAGTGCTGTGCACTTCAATAGAGATGGCTCCCTGATAGTATCCAGCAGTTATGATGGACTTTGGTAAATTGAACTTTTAATGTTGCATGATTATTCTCAATACCTCTTATAGTCTGAACATTCAAGGTTGTCCACTTTGGGAGAGTGGCAGGAAGACCAAGAGGAAAAAGGACAATGACTGAAGCTAAGTTTCACTCATCAAATGTCATGTGTCATTTGAACAGGAAGAGGTTGGCTGCTTGCAGTTCCACCAGTGCCATGTACCTGGTGTTAAAATAACCATTTTTGTGGTAAAATGTGACTTAGGACACATGAGTAAATGGTAGCTGTACTATATACATTAGATGGGATTAAAGGGTGACACAGAATTTGTACACAAACGTGTACAGACTGTTCAAGAACTCATTTAACTTATATTTTGCAGGTACAGTAGGTACGGTTGATTTTCCAGTATGTGACAGTTGCAGATGTTTCAGGACAAAGTGTTCTGAATGTTTGGACCTAATGCAGAGGATTGAGGAAAAGTACATAATAATGAACTTTACAAATAGTACTGTTCACTGGTAGGGCAGTAATATCAAGAGCACAAGATGGATGGGACTGGCAGCAGAGATTGCTGCAACAAGGAAGTTACACAGAACATTTGATAAAAAGCAGTGGAAGATCACCTTTGTAACAAAAATTTTGATGGATTAGAATGAATCTTCAGAAAATGGGTTGTCAAGATATGACCTGGTTCAGGTCATGGTCTAGTAAAAGTAAAGTTATACCTGTATTAACCATGAAGGCATATGTGGGAAATGGTGGTAAAGCAGTGCCCATTGTTAACCTCAGCACCAGATGGAGGTGTAGTCACTCTCATACCTCGGCCAGGGGAACTTGACAAACGTCAAGTAGGACTCTGGTGGCCCCAGAGCCAATCTTGATGTTTTGGGGACAAAAAGATCTCTGGCCCCTGACAGGAATTAAACACTGAATCATCCAGCCCATAGTGTTAGTAATTAAAAGTTTTGTAAGTGCAACCAAATAACTTTGTTCATTGCTGTTGAACTAAGTCTGTGTGTGTGTTTCACAGCCGAATATGGGACACTGCATCAGGGCAGTGTCTGAAGACACTGATAGATGATGACAATCCTCCTGTATCATTTGTTAAGTTCTCACCAAATGGCAAGTACATCCTAGCAGCCACATTGGATAACACACTGAAGCTGTGGGACTACAGCAAAGGGAAGTGCCTCAAGACATACACAGGACACCGCAACGAAAAGTACTGCATCTTTGCAAATTTCTCAGTGACAGGAGGGAAGGTGAGTCCAGACTTTGGTGACTATACTTTTGAAGGCTGTACATAGCACAGACTGACATATTTTACTTCTCTGTTTGCAGTGGATTGTGTCTGGGTCAGAAGACAACCTCGTATACATATGGAACCTGCAGACAAAAGAGGTGGTTCAGAAACTGCAAGGACATACAGGTGAGACAGTTGATCTAGCCAACCAGTTGCATATCGCAGAGTCCTTCTGAACAGGCTAATGATTCCTGGGCCGGTTGAATTCCTAGAATTTTATGAAACCAAAGGTTCATTAGCATGTTCACAAGAGCCTGCCACTTGTTCATATCCACACTAAAGTAATCCAGACTGTGCCATCCCATCCTGCTTCCTGAAGATCCATTTACATAATACTGTGTCATATATACCTGGCTGTTCCAAGTGGTCTCTTTTTGTCAGGTTTCCACACCAACACTTTGTATGCACTTCTCTTCTTTCCCATAACATAAATGGGTTATCTATGTTTATAAAAAGAAATGAAAATACTAATGCAATTTCACTTTGGAAAGCAGTTACCGGACTAATGGTCTCTGTCCCGTGGATATAGGATGCAACTGGTGAATGTTACTAGTCTTTCACTTCCATCTGCAATGGTAAAGGTAAAATCCCCGTCCATGCCATGTAAGACATAAGGGGAGTAGATGTATGGCTCCAGTCATCCTTAACCTCTGCTCTGCTTGGAGGTGAGTGGCCAACGTCATGCCCCAGCTGCTTTTCCCCAGGGAAGGAATCCCAGTACCACTGAGTAGGAGGCAGAATGGGCCCTAGAGTTGGTCTGGACGTTACAACAGAGAGAAGTTTGTTTTCAGTATTGATTGCAAACCCAGACTATACAGCCTGTGGCCTAGTCACTATAATGACTGCATTATCCTGGCTAACATCTACATTAGTTAGTTACCAAACATATGAACTTTAAATGTGTGGTGAAGTTCAGATATTTGGAAATGACACTAATGTATCGAAATTGCACAAGTGAAGTAATTAAGAGCAGATTAAATTTAGAGAATTCAGGGAATGTTCCAGAGTCATGTTCTGTAAAAAATTATAACCATGCCTGTTGTATATGCATGAGGAGCCTGGTATCTCACATCAAGGGAAGAATGTAGGCTGTGTTTCTGAAGTTTTGGTCCTTTTGTGAACCCTCGAGAACAACTTTTGTCTAGGGAGTGGTGGCACAAGTGGAATTTTGACTGGTACATGTTTGCGACCAGTACCCAGTCGGTTCCAGTTAAGAATACTTGTACATTGGGCTGAAGTGCAGTGGTGTCATGCATGTTCAGTTTGGTAAAGTTGTTATAAATGGAACTAACAGATGGTGACCAGTAGGTGTTGGTATACCATAATAGGGGCCTGTGTGTCCTCAGCAGAGGTAGTTCAGAGGTAAGGGGCTCAGTCCACACTGTCAGGGGCAGTAAATGTCTACCAGATTACATGATGCTGCATCCCAGAATAGGGCTTTCCATAAAATGTGCTTTATTGCAAGGCCACTCTTGCCATTCCATATAAGAAATGATTGTTGGTTTGTTTCAGATGTTGTTCTTTGTACATCCTGCCACCCCACAGAGAACATCATTGCTTCTGCTGCATTGGAAAATGACAAAACCATCAAACTGTGGAAAAGTGACACATAACTAATGAACTGCTGAAGATGCCGTGGGTTTATTTGTGCTAAGCGACCAAATTTTATATTGAAACTATTGATTACTAGGTCAGTTGAGCAGCAAGATGCATTTAAATTGGTTAAATAAAAAGAAGTTGAACAAATTGTGTTGTACCATTCTTATAGGAGTCCATAAATTGAAACTGGTGTCCACATCAGTGTTAAGTTCCCATTATGGACAGTAATGACACAGAATGGTATTGGGGACAATTCTGTTGCAACACCATTTATGAATGACACAATCACTCTTCCAATGTGGAATCACTTGCACATTTAAAAGGAAATATTTGGTAAGAAAACTTACTTGGCTCTTGAGGATACAGTACAAACCAGTACTGCCAGTTTGCATAATCGTCAAGAGTCGTTACTAGCATATTTACTCGAATGCAAGATGAGGTTTTACCCTAAAATTTGGCATTTAAATATGTGAGGTCGTCTTAAATTCGCGTATGAAGCGCCAAAACAGACAGCGCCAAACTAGATCACTCTGAACAGGACCATGCAGAGCCAAACCAAGGCCTGTATCACCAAATCATAATGTGAAATCAGCGCTCTTCTGGGATATTGCGCAGCACAGAGTGGTAATTCCTTACTGACGTTTTGGGACAACCTATCCGTCCTGTCTTCGAAAGTCAACAATAAAAATCCCCGAATGACTGAAGTTGACTCAACTCCCCACCACTTTGTCCATTGTCTAATTTTTTCAAGAAATGCCTAAGCCTGGTGTACCCCTTAGATTGAGCTATTCTCCATCACTGGATGCCACACAAACAGTAGCTTGTTAAGATATGCACTTGAAAACAAATCTAGTCAAAAGGTAGTAACAGGAAAATGGCTGCCAAAAAATTAAAAATTAACCACAAGACTCAAAAATAAAACCTGGACACATCCACAAATTAAAAACCATAATGAGCCATGAACTCACATTGATCAGACCACACACACACACCACAAACATCCAGAACACATGTTTTTAAAAATTCCTAACACCAATCTGTGGAGAAAATTCTGAATCTTCATCATGGGTTCAAGTAAGTTTATAAATCAAGAAATATAAATGTATTATTTAGTGAATCTTATTTAATCTGTGGATCATAACAGCATGGCAGCACATATCACCAGAAGTGACTGTAAGGGGTTTTAAGAAGTGTTGTATATCCAATGGACTGGATGGGACTGATGATGATATCTGTACATTTATTGAACGAACCATCATGCAACGAAACCATCAACAATTTACAGTCGTTACTAGTTTCAGCCTTCCATTCAGGCTGTACATCATGTAGAATGAAAGAAAACCCACAAGATCATCTTAATTTAAAAATGGGAAGAGAACTTTCTCCCTTGTCATAAATTTGATAAAACTGTTGAAACATTATAAGGTAGGTGTAATAAACCTTGTATACCAGAAAACAGATATAATATTGAATGAAGAGGGTAGACAGCTTAAAAGGTTAACCGTATATTGCACATTGCAGCTTCCGTTTCCACGTCCCAAAACTGACAATATGTATCCAGGTAATCCTATGTCCTGAATAATTATGATATGTTAATGTAAGAACATGACTTCTTTCTGCAGTAAATATTTCCAGCATTTGCTGGGGTTTGGTGACAGAGACTATATAGCACGTTGAGAAGATGGGACTTGTGTTTACAAGATGTTACCTTCCTGTACAGACAGCTTTATGAAACCCCAGCTAACGCTGATATATGGGCAGTGAAATATTTACTGCAGCAAACAAGCCATGTTCACACACTAACATATAGTTCTTCAGCACATAGGATTGCCTGGATACATGTTACCAGTTTCGGGACTGGTAAACGGGAGCTGCAGTTCAATATACACACAACCCTGTAAGCTGCCTACCCTCTTTATTTAACAATTTTTCTGTTTTTTCGTATAGCAAGTTTTGTTTCACCTACCTTATAATGTCTTACATTTTATCAAATTTATGTCCAGTCAAAGAGATCTCTCCCCATCTTTACATCAAGGTAATTGCATGGTTTTTAATTCTGAATGATACATGGTCTGATGATGGCCTGAATGGAAGGCCAAAACTAGTAATGACTGAATTGTTGATAGTGTTGTTGCATGATGGTGTGTTCAATAAATAAATAGACTTGCACAACAGGGATGTGTCACTTTATAATTTAAAAAAAAATATGTTGTGGAATGGCAGTGAAGAGCTTGGGATTGTTAGGAGTTAGTGTGAGGAAGGAGACAGTGACAGTGACTAGTAAAGGTAGATAGAATGTGACATGCTTTGTGCATTAAGTGTATGCAATTAATAGTAAAATATTTTTCTTAGACATTTTATTTTTGGGGGTCATCTTAGATTTGAATAAATACATTTTCCCATGGCAGACAAGTTTTATTTGGAGGGTCATCTTAGATTACAGTCATCTTGCATTCAGGTAAATACAGTATATTGATCTTCGATACTGAGTTACGAACATATATGACTGTATATTTGGGGATTCCAGCCTTCAAGGATGTGATGCATCACTGATAACATGGTTCCTGATATTTTGAAAGATATTGCCTTTATTTTCAAGGGTCAAGAGGTCCAAGCAGAACTTTTCTTCTGAGACCCCTTGAGCCTTGAGGATTCAGACAATATGTCCTAAACACGGACACCAGCACTCAGCACAGGATGCAGTGTCACATCCATTCCTCAGTTACATTGATGTGAAAACCTGAAAAGTCAGAATTGTTTTGGAATCATTGCATATTCAGAGAAAAAATGTGGGAAAATTCAGTGTGGCACTGCGGGATCCACTGATGTCTCTCAGACTTTACCTACAGTTTAGGGAGTTGCTAACACTGTAATTTATTTTGCTGGGCCCACCATTTGTGATTACATTAGACTTAGCATGGTTTTGAATCAGAAAATATGTTAACTGCTACATAATCGGCTTCATATCTCGAAAAAGTTTGAAGTGAAGGACTCTCTTTATTATGAAATGTACATGCCAGTCGTGAGGTGCGCTATTCCCAAAGCAGTGACTATGGAATGTGATGCCTTGTAGGTTCAAGTGTTGTGGGATGTTGCAACACAGCAAATCCCAGTGGACTTCAGTCTCACATGACACCATATGGTTTGGTAGCAAGACACACATTGCAGAGGAACCTCCTGTCTCCATCTAATGTCCTTACAGGTACTTCTACAATATTGGCACCTATTTACCATATCCAAGACTGTAATTCATTTACTCATTCATGACTGTGTATAGTTGCAATTTTGTAGCAGCTGTCAGCTTGTGATACTAAATTTTGTTGATTTTCTGAACAGTGATGTACTATTTTCTTGCCACCTGTATAAATACTTCAGAAGTGTATTGTTACTCTCATATGTATGTTCTGCATATTTTAACAATATTGCCTGTTGACTGAGGCTGCAATATTCTGTCTTATGTTCTCAATAAAGTCCCTATAAAACTGTCTTTTTTCTGTGTCCCGTTTGGTTCTCAGAACCCCCTTACTGCCGACCTTCATGTACTTAGTAACCATCAGCATTTTAAGATGACTTGCATTGCCACCTTGCATCTGGCCTGGTAAAGAGGCCATCACTTGTTGCAGCAGTCAGTACATGAGCAAATTCACAGCTTTGATCTGGGGATGCTGGCAGGATGTGTCTCGTACCCTTGGTCTGCAGAAAAATCCAGTCCAGTTACCTGCCTTCCTTACTCACCTGATCTTTTCACAACAAAATTTTTTCCTGTGGAGCCGGCTTCCTGAAGCCCACAGTGTACAAGACATCCTGTTGGTTTCCCTGACTTAACAGTGAATGTGGCAGTGTAGTTAAGACATCCCTAAAGCCTTGCTGCAATGTGTAATGGCCTCACCACCAGGTCACAATGAAGGTAACCAGAAAACTGTCATCTTCAAATGGTGGTGGTTACAGTTAATTTTCCAGTGACCCAAGACTGTATCTTTATATCTGTTATAAAACTGAACCTTTTCTTTCATTAGTTACTTAATTTCGAAAACTTGGGTATTTCTGCACCATCCTGTCTGTGTGTCCAGGATGAGGATGGTTAAAGGAAAGCACTGGTAGCAAGCCAGTGGGGGGCCAGACTGACATAACCTAGGTAGGTTTTGGGTGTACAGCTATAAGCTGCACAATAATGTGAGTTATCAATGATATGAACACAATTGTGTATCATGGATGACAGTGATGCAAAGGAGTGTAGAGCTTAGAGGAAATGAGTTTCAGCAATGAGCAAACAATTTAGCAAAAGGGCAAAAGTGTCCACTACACACTAGATTATGTGGCACTTCCAGGCCTAAAGGATTGCCAGATATCACAGTTTTCCAGACATCATGTCATTTCTGATCCGTACCTTAGTGTACCTGGCAACCTCAGTGACAGACCTAACCACTTGATTTGTCACTGCATATTCAGTCTTATTTCCCCACTGCACTGTCTGTTCGTAACAAGACACACGTTTTGCTGTCACTAACTTAACGTTCACTTCCATAAATTTGCCCTGTAATGGTCTTCTACGATCAACTGTAATTCACAGAATCAATGCTGGGTGCTGACAGTAGAAGGATTCCTTAAATGGAACAGGCCTCTGTAAGCTTCCAGTTATAGTGATTTCCAGATTGTCTGGTGCCTGATATTGAAGTTTAACTAACATGAGACAATATGTATTGTACTGGCTTCAAATAAAGTAGGTGAGATAAAAAGGCCTTTCTAAACATCAAGAACTTCACGCCAAACAACAAATTGAATCATCAGCAACACCACTGTAAGAAGCATGAATCTCACAACCAGCAAAGAATTAGTAGCCCTGGCAAGGCCCATCAGTGCACACACAAAAGGAGGAGTCAAAATGATGGTACCTACGTATCCACCTTGTCCGTAAAGTAGTCTACAGAGCTTGTCACAGTACAGTTGGCATGCAGTTCAGAAAGTATCTGGACTTCACTTGTAATTCTTACAATAGTGAACTTACCACCATGGTGGACTAATAACCCACCCCCACCCTCTCCCATGTCATGATGCACTTATTCCAGAGGTTTTTCCAATAATGAAAGCACTTGTGGAAGTTGCGTCATATTTCGTTTTATTATTTCTACATCATCAAATCTCCCTTTCAGATTGAGTTTTATCTTGGGAAATAAAATAGTCACTCGGTGCAAGGTCAGGAGAATATGGATGTTGCTGCACTGGTGGGAATTTGGAAGAATACGGGGTTTGCTGCACTGGTAGGAGTTTGGGAGAATATGGGGGTTGCTGCACTGGTGGGACTTTGGGAGAATATGGGGTTTGCTGCACTGGTGGGAGTTTGAGAGAATACAGGGTTTGATGCACTGGTGGGAGTTTGGGAGAATACAGGGGTTGATGCACTGGTAGGAGTTTGGGAGAATACTGGGGTTGATGCACTGGTGGGAGTTTGGGAGAATACAGGGGGTTGATGCACTGGTGGGAGTTTGGGAAAACATGTTTTGATCGGGGGGAGGACTGTGATAAACACTTTTGTCTTGCTTCGAACTTGGCTAGCGCACTTTGGCTGTGGGGACAAAGATTTCCAAACCGATGGCTGGGCTTTTGTTTCGGGCTCGTAGCCATACATCCATGTTTCGTCACCATTGGTAATGTTCCCCAAAACACCTGCAGCATCAGACTGTGCACACTGAACCTAGTCTAGATAATGGATTTTTGGGAAAGTCATTACAAGAACATGAACTAACTTGTGACTGAGTCAAGAAACTAAAATTTGAGATTTGTATTTAAAGCATAACCTTACAAAGACATATGATGTAGACACACACCCATCTAGAATGCAGCGGCATAGCACAAACTGTTGTGCATCCATCTTACTATAGTCAGCATTACTTAACATGAGCATGTACCAAGTGCCTCTCAGGCAAAAGTGAGTGGCAATAACCCATGCCTCTTTATGATGCAGTAAATCAATTCCCCATGCCTTACTGTAACAGCTCATCAACAACCCACGTCTTCTGTAACAGCCCATCAATAACCCTTGCATTCTTGTGACAAAAAATGAAATAACATAAACCTAAGAACAGGATACAAAGCAAAGTCGCCATAGTTAAAAACCACAAGAATACATGAACTTCACTTTCTTAGGAGGATTCACGTCTGCTGCACAGTGGGAACAGAAAAACACCTGCAACATAACGCAGCAATTAGTCAAGTTTGAGACTTAACTTTCTTTAATTATACCATGTGACCTCAAGGTTCATGATAGATGATCAATGCTCATGTCAATTAACAAAGTCAACTGGTTGCCAACGGCAGCCAATGTAACTCTGATCTTAGAGTCTGGGAAATGGCCTTTGTGGCTGGCAAATGTCACTTGTGGGCAGAGTGGAAATATGACACCACAGACAAAAGTGTTCTGGGATCATATACCTGCAGATGAAGGCACAACATTCCTGCAAACTGTTGGGAACCACACACCCAACAACACATTATGACTTGTCACAAGACTGGAATCCTCAACCTAAGATCAACATAATATGTAACTAACTCCTGAGAGCCAAGTGAGAAGCCAACAGTTCCTCAGCCATGAAATCCCCCCCCCCCCCCCCTCCCAAACATTTCAGGTTTTTTTTTTTTTTCCCCAAAAATACT
>Ga0123355_10002107_pt1 | contig 28071 bp, 12 predicted proteins | sample TergutEmb28metaG_3_FD_89872 | JGI IMG/M metagenome (GOLD analysis project Ga0123355, IMG submission 89872) | Embiratermes neotenicus P1 segment gut microbial communities from Petit-Saut dam, French Guiana - Emb289 P1 | ecosystem: Host-associated > Arthropoda: Insects > Digestive system > Gut ... | reverse complement strand
TGTATGTATGTATGTATGTATGTATGTATGTATGTATGTATGTATGTATGTATGTATGTATGTATGTATGTATGTATGTATGTATGTATGTATGTATGTATGTATGTATGTATGTGTGTATTATGTATTATGTGTGTATGTATGTATGCATGTATGTGTGTGCATATGTGTGTGTGTATGTATGCATGTATGTGTGTGCATATGTATGTATGTATGTATTATATATTTGTATATGTAGATGTAGATGTAAGCCCTACACACACCCGCATGTATACGGTTTTATGTGTTGTTGTTCGGTTGTTACTGTTTTTGAAGTCGTTCTGTAATGGTAGCCGTTTAGCTGCTTTTCAAAGTATACAGGTTACTCATCTGGCATTTATTATTCATTATTATTACGGTTATTAATATTGTTGTTTTTACAGTCTATTTCATGACGCTGTTAGTAATCCTAGTTGAGGCTATATACCGTCAAATTGCAAAATGGTTAATAAATTGAGAACATTTTGGAAAGTAGTGTTGTTAGCTTAATTGAGATACTGTCCTGAAACCTGCCTGGAAAACATTATTGTTATCATTATCACCATCATCATTATTATCATGTCATTGTCAAATTCAGATTTAAGTGTCTAGGTATGAAAGGCAGCAACATACCCATACCAACACGATCGACTGTTAATGTAAATTATTTCCAAGAAGCATGGATTTTTTATCCTTCTCTTAGAGATACATATTCTGTATACATTGGCGCACAAGTATATGGACAGTTCCGTTGTATACAGTCACATGTTTACCGAAAGAGAGTAAAAGTGCAAATGATCACAGACGGTGTGCCCATAGGCAATGATAGACTCGCTAAAATTCCATGTCTAGCGTAAGAATTTGCGTAGCCTGCATAACGTTGGAACAGAGTTAAATACAGTCTGTCAGAAACTCTTGCAAAATGAGTGGGAAAGGGAATCGAAAGCTCGTTGCATGACGATGTCCATAAAATTTAAATGACCTTTCTTTAACAGCGCATTCCATTCGCCATCTTATATTTTTCAGAAATCTTATGAAGGAAAGAAGGCTGATTGATATAACAGAATAAACCAAGAGATTCATTGTGTTACATAAAGTGTTCTGAATAGGGTAATAACTTTCCTATATGGTTTTTGGTTGGAAATTAAACAGAGCAATACTTGAATCTCATTTGTGTGAAGTTTGGCTCTTGCTAGATTGTGTAATGACACTGTTTTTCAGCTCGTGATAAATGTGGCTGTAATTTTGTAAGATCAGAAGAGAATGCTGGAAACGCGAAGAAGGGAACCGTTTTCTGTCTCGTGGCTTCAAAAATATTTCGCTACTGCTGAAACAAATAGTGAGAAACACACCAGAACACGTTCTGAAGGAGCTCTGAAATGAATACTTCTCTAAAACAATAAGAATTCTAATCACTTTTCTCAGGTATTTGAACTAGACGGTCGTAACCATTATTGTCGCCCTGTGTTGACACATGCACATTAACGTGCAGCTGGTTGTACCATGCCTCATGCAGTTAAGTCACCAGCCTCTTATCGCGGAGAACCGGTTTTAATCCATGTGGGATTTGTGGCGAAAGAGTGGCAGTGGGACTGATTTTTCCTTTAGTACTTCGGGATTCATCTGTCATTATTGTTCCACCAGTGCTCCATATTCATCCTTGTAGGCACCCTAGACGCTGCACAATCCAAGCAATTGACAGCGTCGTTAGATGCCGCATGCAATTACACGCACACATGCAGACACACACTGGGTGAACGTATTAATTTCTTCCGATTACACTATTCCCTACACTCGTTCTCCAGTATGTTATGAATCGAAGATCCCACGCAGTAACTTTCCACCCTCTATACTACTGACAAACAATATACAACACAATGTATGAGTAAAAACAAATTATCTGTCTTTACATAATAAAGCTTTTCTTCATTGAAACACGTTTGAAAATCTGCGGCTGGCTCTTCATTAATTATTGTTCATTTACCATATTGCTCCGTGATAAATCATTTTTTCATTGTTTCTCTGACCAATACGTGAGCTTTTGCCATTAGCATTTTATTCAGTGATTGTGTTATTTCATTATATTAATAATTTATTCCCACCTCATCGATCAATTATTCCATTTCTTTTAAAAATGTTTATTAAACGTCACGTACCTTCATAAAAGTTTGGCCCTATAAACTAAACGTATAGCGAAAATCACAAACAAAACTCAATCAAAATAATTATTCAGATCTAAGCCACAACAAAGCGAGAGATTGATTCATGGCACTACCAGAAGGAAAACTCCGATTCATAACAATTTAACATGATGGTCTCTTGAGTAAGTCGTGCCGCTAAATTATCATGATGGTAATAATAATAATAATAATAGAACCAAGAGTAATAAAATTAAATATGATAAAACCAATTTTTTTTTATCAGAGAAGGATTTCTTGTTAAGGAGTTGCAACTTGTTATTCTAAAAATGCCTCTATTTTGCCATCATGCACATCGTTACCGCCACCTTACGTCAACAGAGAATGTGTGTCATTAATTTTATAACTAATATGTGTATAACGTGTATAAGTGGTGAGCGTAGACGATTTTTGATATCTTTCTTTCCGGAATGTTGCCGAAGTCCCAGAAGAACGAAGATCTCAGATATACAGCGGCGAAAGTTATGCATATGATTTTTATTTGATTTCAATTATTGGAAGCGATTAATGTATTTTTCCGCTCGTTCATATGGAATGCTACCACGTGTCGAATGGCTTACTTTCATGACTATCCAATAAAATGTCTATGAGACTTCAGGTCTGGAATGTATTGATCCTATTGGCTGTTCAGTTTTTCGAAACGTGGGCTGCTGCGTGAGTCAGAGTAAGTTTCTTGCCAAATTTCTCCCCCTCCTGGCAATCAAATTGCAAACTAGTTCTTCCTACAAGCACGAGGAATTTAACAGTTTTCACTGTGATTGTAATACTAAAGTACGTATAAGTTGCGTCACTTAATTTAGTACGTTGAAGTCTGTAGCCATGGTAAGTGGGTCCCTGTCGCCACTGCATGGCGCGTCCTCATGTTGCGAATGGAGAAACGGCCTCTAATATGGAGGGTAGCTGCGGATATATTGAATAAGCAGTAGCGGGCTGCCGACAAGGGGTGGGCTTCTAGCTTGGGGGTTAGGCGAGGTGCTAACAACTCCTCACCGTAAAAACTGGCCTTGTTACGAAAGGACACATTTGCATTGGGCCTTGGCTGATACTTTGGTACGACCTAAGCAATAGACAAGGGACATGAGGTTAGGTACATGGAATGTAAGGAACCTGTATAGGCCTCGCTCGCTTACAACAGTAGCTACGGAATTAACAAGGTATAAATTAGATTTAGTTGGTGTGCAGGAGGTTAGGTAAGACTAAGAGGACACTGTAAGAGCAGGGGATTATATTTTTTTCTGTGGAAAGGTAACTAAAATTGTCAATTGGGAACAAGTTTTCCGCACACCACAGAATAGTATCAGCAGTTAAGAGAGTAGAGTTTGTTAGTGATGGGATGTCATATATACGAGTAGTTCCGAGAGGTCTCTTGTGTAGTATCATTGTTTTGAATGTGCGTAAACCAAGTTAGGAGAAAAATGACGATTTAAACGAAAGTCTGTGTGAGAAATTGGAGCAGGTTTTCTGTCATTTTCTTACGTACCATACAAAAATTCTGCTAGGAGTCTTAATGTAAAATTGAGGAGAGAGAATATTTTCAAACCGACAATTGGGAATGAGAGTCTACATCAGGATAGTAATGATAATGGTGGTAGACTAGAAAACTTTGACACATGAAAATCTCAGTAGTTAATAGCACAATGTTCCCACACCGAAACATTCATAAACACACCTGGACCTGTCCTGATGAGAAGACTCTCACAGTTGGATTGATCAGCAGATAGGAGATGTCATCCTATGTACTCGATGTACGATATTTTATGGGAGCTTACTGTGAAACTGATCATTATCTGGTGGTTGCAAAAGTTGGGGAAAGTTTGGCAGCAATAAACCATCAGCACAGAAATTTAATGTGGAGAGATTTGATCTCAGGAAACTAAGTGAGTTGGAGGTTAGGAAACAGCATCAGATTAAGGCCCTAAATGATAGCGAAGACATAAATAGAGCTTGGGAACTCATTAAAGAGACTACCAAATCCTCAGCTAAAGAGTCTAGGTCTGTATGAATTGAAGCAGCATAATCCATGGTTTGATGAAGGATTTTCACTTTTTTAGATCAAAAGGAAGGAGGCTAAAATTCTGGAGTTACAAGATCCAAATCAAAGCAACGCAGGTAATCTAAAAAAGCGAAGCTAGTAAACACTTAGGGGAAAAAGGGAATATCTGAAAGCTACAATTTAGATACTTCGAACTAACAGTGATACAAAAAAAATCAGGGACTTGTATAGGAGCATCAATAACTCTAAGAAGGGTTATCAGCCTAGAACTAATATAGCAAAGGATGAGAAGGGCGATTTGGTTACAGACTCCCACAATATTTTGGGTAGGTAGATGAACCATTTCTCTCAGCTATTGAATGTACATGGGTTTAATGATGTTTGGCAGACAGAAATACATACAGCAGAACCACTAGTGCCTGAGTCGAGTGACTTTGAATTTGAGATAGTTATTGAAAAACTAAATAGACACAAATCTCCAAGTATTGATCAAATTCCTGCAGAATTTATTGGAGCAGGAGGTAGAAAAATTCGCTCTGAGGCCCACAAACTTATTCATTCTCTTTAGAATCAGGAAGAATTTCCTGTGGAATGGATAAAGCAGATAATTTTACCTAGATACAAGAAGGTTGATAAAACAGTGTAGTCATTACAGAGGTATGGCACTTTTGTCGACTACATACAAAATGTTATCCAAACTCCTGCTCTCAAGATTAACTTTATCTGCAGAGAAAATTACTGGGAACATCAGTATGGATTTCGACGCAACGGGTCAGCTACTGATCACATATTCTGCATTCACCCATTACTTGAGAAAAAATGTGAATGCACTGTAGCAGTGCATCAGCTATTTACAGAATTCAAGAAAGCCAATGATTCAGTATTGTATAATATTCTCACTGAGTCTGGTATCCCCATGAATCTCTTAACACCAATAAAATGTGTCTGAAAGAAACCTATAGCAGAGCCGGGGTAGACAAATATTTGCCTGACAAGTTTCCTATTAAGAACGGCTTGAAACAAGGAGATGCTTTATAGCCATTTTTTTCAACTTTTCTTTAGATTATGCCATTAGGAGGGTTCAGTTAACCCAGGATGGTTTTAAATTAAATGGTACTGTACATATCAACTTTTGTTTTATGCTAATGATGTTAATATTACGGACGGAAGCGCACCTTCTATGAAGAGGAACACAGAAACTGTGGCAGGTGCTAGTAAGGAGACCAGACTAGAAGTAATTGCTGTTAAAACTAAGTGCATGGTCATGTCTAGAGATCCCCTTGCAGGACGAACACAATATAACGATTGATAAAAGTTCCTTTCAAGGGGTGGAAGATTTCAAATACTTGGGAACAATTCTAATGAATAACAATAACATTCAGGAAGAAATTAAGAGCAGTTTGAAGTCAGGGAATTGTTCGGCGCAGAAGTTGTTATCTGCCTCTTTGATATCTAAAATATAAATATTAAAATAAAAAGTACTATAATTTTGCCCGTTGTTTGGTATGGGATTGAAACTTGGTCGCTCACACTGAGGGAGGAATGTAGGCTGAGGGTATTTAAGAACAGGGTGCTGGAGAACATATTTGAACCTAAGAGGGACGAGGTAACAGGGGAGTGGAAGAAACTACACAGTGAGGGGCTTATTCGTCTGTACTCTTTACCAAATATTATTCGGGTGATCAAATGGAAAATAATGAGATGGGCGTGGCATGCAGCACGAATGTGGAAGAGGAAAGGTGCATACATGGTTTTGGCGGGGAAATCTGAGAAAAACACACTACTTGGAAGACTTAAGCGTAGATGGGAGGATAATATTAAAATGGATCTTCAGGAAGTGGGATGGGGTGGACTGAATTGATCTGTGTCATAATAGAGAGAAGTGGCGGGCTCTTGTAAATGCGGTAATGAGCCTTCGGGTTCCATATTTATGCGGAGAATTTCTTGACTAGCTGAGAAACTGTTAGCTTCTCAAGAAGGACTCTGCTGCACGGAGTAAGTAAGTAAGTAAGTAAGTAAGTAAGTAAGTAAGTAAGTAAGTAAGTTAGTTAGTTAGTAAGAAGCGTGTAATTTTTTCTATTGATCATTGAGCATCAACGGGGAAGAGGGGTAAATATGCGACGATTCTAACACAGTTTGCAATAAACCTATAGCTCTGATGTTATTAATGTCAATATACATGTAGTAAGAACCTTTAACTGATTCCTTCTTTATTTAATAATGGTACGCCAGCTGCAGGATTTATATGGACTATTTAAAGATAATAAACCGGCGTTCTTATAGGACATTATTGTGGTTTTGAATCGCAGAAATCATATTTTAGCGTACTTCTATTTACTTTAGTTCAGCAATTGTATTTCTTGGGAATAATTACACTTGTCAGAACGCTACTGAACGTTGGAGAATCTTTTAGGATATGATGTTCATAGGCCTCATTTTCTACTAGTAAAAGTTAATTTTTTATTTCATAATAAAGGAAAGTTAGATTAGAGCACCTATGGGAAATAGAAAGACACCTGTTTTTCTTTTTATAAATTTGTCGAAATAAGTTATCTTTAGTTTATTTGACGATACTCCGTCAGCTAGTAAATGGCTGTGAAGATTTGGAGTGTAATGTCAAATCATAGTTTGTGTTTGCAGGCATTCATGAGGGCCGCAGAGGCATAAATTTATACCGGAAGGAAGACACAGAGAAATTTCTTGATTTTCAGATTTCATAAATACTATTTGGTCGATTAAATAAAATGGGATTAACTGAATGGGACGTTACAGCAATCCCAAATAAAATGACAAATACATACAAGATTTTGTTCGGAAAGTTTCATGATAAAAGATCACCATGAGGACATAAATTAAATGAAATTACGCGCTTAATTTCGAGATAATTAATGAATTTAGTTTGTTCATGATGAAAGTCACGGTCAAACTAATGTGAACAGGGAAGTAAAATTACAAATGTCCGTTAGCACAACAATATGTACTTTATTAAGAATATCTTTGCAGTATGTTTCATTGTAAAAGCTGTTTTCGGTAAAAATGTATTGCAGAATTTAAAACAAAATGAATTCTTCACAACACAGGTTTTAATACGACCAATTACTGGAGGGCTTTTGCGAGTCCAGTAGGCGGGTTTGTCACTGAAACACCGCATAATTAATTAAATCATTAGAAAAATTATTATGTATGTAGTTAAGTGCATGGTAAGTGTATTTAGAAACAAATGTTTCTAGCAAATACTAACCTAAATTAGACGTGGTAGGTTAAGCCCATGTTGGGTGGCGTAGAATTAATTTTCCGGTAATTGTGCAAAAAATTATTTTTTTGAATTACGAATAATCGATGTGCTAGTATGACCTGGCAGTAGAGGTCTGAACTTGTCCGAGGCTTAAAGGAAGAAATTAAAAAAAAAAGATGTGTAGATGGTATCATTAAGTTTCCACAAAATATGGCAATTTCTCGACACCGAAATAAAGGAAACTGCTCAATAATATTTTGCACCATAGTCATATATTGTGAAGTGAAAAATAGCAACTTGTTTTGCCTAGCATTAGTGATTTTCGAGCTGCTTTCCACGCAGTATTTCTACTACATCAGCAGGATCTTTCTCTGATGACTAATTTAGATAATACCTTATTATTTCTTCGTATGTCTTTATAGGATGTCGTTGAGACAAGTAGGAAGTTTCTTGCGTTTTAGATTGTCAATTCTGCTAGTAAACATTTTTTACGACACTCATTTTAGATTATAATTTAAAAATAGAATTAACAGATTTTTCTGAAATTATGGTTTGCAAGCCAAGAACTTCGCAACACAACCGCGAATTTAGTCAAATATGCTAGACTTTGATGTGTTCTGTAAGATTTTCTATTCAATTTGGGTTAACATGAATAAGTTCTATCAAATTCTCTTTTGTACTTGTGCGTTTCATTGGTCTGCTGAGCCGTCAAAATTTTTCAAAACCAAAATACTTATTCGGCAAACAATTCTGGTAAACACTGACATATTTTGTAAGTACGATAAACGCTAGCAAATAGCGGCAACATCAACCAGAATTACATCCAGCGGGTGCCTCAAGAGTTGAGTCCTGAGAGCTACTGCTAAAATATTCTGTAAAGTAACACTAAACATTTTTAATGTCTGTAGGTCATGAAGTTTCTGTACATTTTTTCAGCATCACTAGATAGCCCAGCAGTGTTAACAACTCTATCAAAATTTTAAGCTGCTTTTGGATGTAATTCTTTTCATTTTAAAACTTTACTAACTCTAACATGTGCCCTACATTAAAGGGAATGATCAGTGGCCGCTGAAACACTAACGTTTCTCTCAGTCGTGTGCCCATGTATTTGTATCTGGTCTCTAGTGTTAACTCTTGCAGACGTCGTGTGCACATGACAGGATGGTGACCATTACACCACTGTGTTTGTTGTGGGACTAAATTAACACAGGCATTTACATTGTAAACACTTCAACAATTCCTCTTATTTGCTTGGAATTATACTACTAGATTTGGAGCTTGTTAATTTGTTTGATTAAATTGATTGGATAGGTCACCCACTGCGTACAGACCATGGATAAATTTTTTGGCCCTTGTCCTGTTAAAAGTGTTTAGTTTAATAAGGGAGAAAGACTTCAGATTCTGGTTTGTACATTGAAACGTGATTATAGTGGGTTTGCGTGGCGTAACACGAATTAGCCTAAAAGAATGACAAATATTATCAGGTAGTCGTCTTGTGTCGCCCGGGATAGCGCAGTCTGTGTAGCGACTTGCTACGGGCTGAACGGCCCGGGGATCAATTTTTCTTGCTGCTCAGATCGGCCCCCCAAGCCCGCCCAACTTTCAGTACAATGGGTATCAGGTTTTTCTGGGGGTTAAGCGGCCGGGTAATGGTGCTAACCACCCACCTACTTCTAGCGCCGGGTTGCAATCGGTTGGGGATATAACTCTGCCTCCTTTCTGTGCCTGCATAGCCATGTTATGGGATGACTTTTAGCTTTGTTAAACTTTTTGTGAACATGAATATTTGTAGTGCGTTGAACATTCCTCGCAAATATTTTCGCTTCTTTTTTAAAACTCAGGAAAAATGAGAGAGCTACATACTTAATAAGATAGCCGAGGTCTATTGTCCAGCAGCCTTCTTGTTGTTATTTTGTTATGTATTTGTCATTTTATTTGGGCTTGCTCTAACGTCCCATTCAGTTAATCTCATTTTATTTAATCGACAAAATAATATTTATGAAACTTGAAAATCAAGAAATTCTGTATTGTTATTGCTAGGAGTTAATTATCTTGTTAATTGCAATTTAGTTTACCGTAGTAAGATACATTTTCTTTCGGACATCCGTGCTGGGATCTCAGATCTCATTACCCTATCAGGACTTTGATTACGTGTGAAATACTTCAGCCTGAGAGTCAGTTTTATATATATATATATATATACGTATATATATAAAATCACACAGGATTTCATTAAGAAATTTTGTATGTTGTCTTCATTGCTGTTTTATAGATTCCGCGACGCCAAATAATGATCGTGGGAGAGGTATATTGAAACGTTCATTAGGGAACTTGCAGTATTGCTTTGTTATTAATACTTGTTTGTTGTAACCGAAATAGTATCCAACTTGTCATAACCTCTCCTTTCAAGTGGTACAATAGAAGCGGCTGGAGATACACAAAGAGAAGAATACACACTGCCATATTTACGTATATATTGTCCAACCCAGACCAAAGCAATAATTTCTTATCACGTCCACATAGAGCGCACCACTGCTACCTGCTGGCCACTCATGTAAAACTTTATTCTTGGTTTGTTTTCAGGAATTTTTTATGGAGAGTAATTAATATTATTTTATTATTTAGAATCCAATATTCGCATAATTTCCGATTTAATTATCCTCTGTTTGCACATAAATATTAGCGCTGGCAGAACAAAAGAATGGCAGACTTGTTGCCTACTGTCCTGACAGTTATTTTCAGTGCATGTCGGTAGAGGCGCTACTGTAATTATTAATGCTCGAGTGAGTCTACTGGTGCTGTGGGCGGTTTATAGAACACATATCATTTAATTTTAAAGCTTGGCTTCATTTCTCTTAATGAAAGGGAAAGGATTTTTTTCCTCCAGGGAAATGAAAATGGGGTTGCTGGGGAAGCATAATTGAGATATATGCATATGCATTTTGTAAAACAAATTTTCACGTGCAATATTTTTAGCTACTTTTGTCTGTGATTTTGGAAGTGAGTAATATGAAGAGTTTTTTTATTCTCGCTGGTTTTCTGCATATTTTAGGAATGTTTACTGTCAAGGTTGTCAATTTTAAAGTATTTTGTTAGGAGTGAATCTTGAAAGCAGCTAACAGGATGGGCACATGGTCGTCTTCTGTTGCTAAAGTACTATGAGTTTCTGCACGTCATTGATAATTCGACTTATATTCACGATTCTCTCAGAACTCATTCGACATTACTTGGTGTAACACCTTAGCTAAGCACTGTAGAATAACGGAATAAGCGGACACCGTTCTAATTATGTTCCTTTGTACGATAGCCATGCTGTAAGAAGGCTTATTTCCTCCATGAAGCCACTTTCTGTGCAAATGTGTAAGCATGGCGCAGAGGTTAATGTAAACCAAGTATCGAAAGAAGTACGTGAAGTTTGATCTCATTTACTGTATGAATAGACAGATATAGGTCAAATACATTTAGACACAAAGCATATTTTTGTGTTAAATTAATAGTCAAACCTACTGTTAGCGGCCGACTAATCGTTAAAATATTTGTTTTGAAATTCGTAAATTCCAACTTAGATTTTGCAATCTGAAACAGTCTGATATGCGTCGTATTCTTCGCATCTCTCATAACTTCTCAAAGATAAATGCAAGTCATGCTTTGCTAATTAAGAAAACGCTATAAATGGCGGACAGGTTTATGAATGTACAGCTCCAGTCTTCAGTGCTAGACGACGCTGAAAGTACAAGAGCACCCCGCGATCGATTTACCTCTGGTTTAAAAGACCTCGGTGCTCATTGAACAGGAGCCTGAATGATCATTAGGAACTTCCTGAAAGCAGAAGCGAAGAGAAGGATCGCCGATTCCGCCGGGAATCGAAATGTCGAAGTATAAGTAAACTCTATAAATGTGTGCTGCTAAATCACAGGTGTAGTTCATTCAATTGCACTGATTATTTGCTGCGGCAAACATGTTGTATCAAATAGGATAGAAGGCAAAATCTGCTAGTAATATAAAAATTTTTATACCAGGTTCTTCAGAAGCCGGTTTAACTAACTGCTATAACTAACTGAAAGTGAACATAAAATTAATCTGTTTCAATAAAACACGAGATGACTACACCTACCTTTAGTTGGAAGTGAGTTTTGTGTTAGTACAGGAGCGATAACCTCTCACATATCACATAACTCAAACACTGGGTGCCTGTCTTAAGAGAGTCAAGCTAATGGGCAAGCATTCCGACATGTCCATCGTTGGTTGAGTAATTAATTACTCCACAACTCCTTCCCTAAAATTCCCAAGCAGTATATATCTTAGGCATCAAGTGTATAAATGCCTATTTTTAATAATACATTAAATGCATTTACAGGAAGCGTTAACGTTGTATAGAAAGTTGCATTGACTTTGTTGTCGGAAGGCGGATTGCCAGATAAAGGTGGGTTTGAAAATATTTCTGGGCCACAGACAAAAATACATTTTAGGCCATACCTACGCGCTAGCTTGAAGTAAGAGTACAGATAAAGTGAACTACCAAATAAACATGTTTGACACAAAATCCGAAATACAACCAGTTTGTCGCATAGATCCCTATAGCCTGAAAATGGATTTTATGTTTTGTTGACCGTGCATCCTGGTATGATCCTTGTAAATAACCAACTTGATGCACAATTTTTTCTTGTATGTTTATTTCTATTCTCTACGTGTTTCGGGCAACCATGTGCCCATCATCAGGGAATTATTGTATCAATGCGACACCTATTTTATGTCACTCTGTGTGGATGACATAAAATAGGTGTCGCATTGATACAATAATTCCCTGATGATGGGCACATGGTTGCCCGAAACACGTAGAGAATGGAAATAAACATACAAGAAAAAAATGTGCATCAAGTTGGTTATTTACAAGAATCAAAGAACCTTAAACTGGCTCTGCGCTCAATTATAGCCAGCATCTTTTGTTTGCACTTTAGTTTTATTTTTATCGTTTACGGGCTGCTCTCAGTCCCCACTTGTCTGAAAACAAATTAAATCGGTCTTTTCGAGCCTCTTCATTGCTTCTTATTGCAGAAATAAGCTTAAAAGTTACATGAAGAAGCGCTGATAAATTTTCAGCAATGTAAGAAAATATTTTTTCTTTATGTTTAATGAAGGCAAACTATTTTTGCAACTTCATCTTCCCAATTCAGCTCTTTAGAATACAATGTTTATGCAGGTAATATGTGGTAATTTAGCTGATACCCCGCAGTAGATACAATGCTTCCCACTTTTGAAGACTTACTGATTAATACCGTGTAGGGGAAAACCGATATTTATTGTGAGGATCACAGGATGTAGGCAGAATATAGAAATAAAATATTTTAATATCAAAGCAGGTGATGCGTGCAGCAACCACTGTGCTTTGAAGGTTTTATAGTCTTGTGTAGGTTGTGCTGAATTGTAGCGCCTTATAATTACTGACTTACATGTTAGAAGATTGTTTATCTGTTAATATGCTGGAGGTATGTTTTACATAGCACTTTAAGACGTTATTGCACAATCAGGTTTGATCTAGCAAGATATTCTTATTGTTACACAGAATAATGGTTGTACTTGAAGAAACATTGCTTCGTGACTAAACGGATATGATAGTACTAGAACTTCTAATGTATTTTAAGTGGTACTAATAAACCTAAAACCCACCACAGTCTAAACAATAAATATTATTTATAATAACAAAATTAATTAGTTTAATATTTCAGCTAACTTTAACTACATAAACCTACATTGTTTGAACCAGTTACATTAAACGTGCCCCACAACAATTCATTTATTTGTAATTAATTTTCGTTACTTTTGTAGAAAAGGGAGTGCCTCAGTGTGTGTATATATACGGAGGATGGATCCTGATTGAGATTTTGTGTGAAGTTACCTGATTTTTTCTAACTTCCAGCTGATATATGCTTTAATAAACTGGTTTCACTTAAATCATAGCTTATTGTACGTACTCATATTACCACTCATACTACAACTATTATCATTACTATTGCTAAAAGTAGTAGTAGTGCTACCACCGCCACCACCGCAACCCCAACAGTCACCCCTACCACCACCACTGCCGCTACCGCCAAATTCCAAGACATAATTGGTTATTAAGCAAGTTACGATTCTGCCATTACCTTGGATGGTACAGCTTAAAATTACAAGAAGGCTGTGACTTAGGGCTATATAGAAAAAGAAATTGTTTTCTACTGAGGCATTTTCTTACATTTGTCTGGAGAAAATGAGGAAAGTTAAGAGATATCAGTGTACTCAACCTTACGAACGAAACTCGAACACTGCATATCTCGGAAATCAGGATCTCACCTTTATGACCGTTCTACATTTTTCCTCACACTGGCAATAGAATTGGTCCTTCCTTCTTGGGTGTTGCTGAAACTAATCCTGTGGCTCTCCATCGTATTTAGGACCAACTGCAACTAAATATTATGTGTATTTTTTGCAGTTTGATAGCGCAAGCGTTGAGATAAAACAGTACAAAGACACGCATGATTGTCACAAATATTGTGATGTAATTTGAAATATCTTCAACTCCAGTACCCTGCCCGCTTTACAAGCAAACCCCTGTGCCATCTGGTGTCGAACCGAGTGCTAATACTATATAAGTTACAGATCTTTTGGACACCCCTATCAAAATGAGTGATTTTGGAGGTTTTACAATGATGCTGATAAGTCCTTAGCCCGACCAGGACGGAAACAAGCTAATATTTCTGTCCGAATGGCGTGAATTTCCTTCGGCGCCTTGCCTTTCAGGAAAAAAAAAAAACTTGATGACAGCTCGCGCCTCGGTTTTGTTGAAATCGCGCGCGTCCCTGACATGCTTCCGAGCTTGTTTCCTTCCTGATCGGGCTAAGTACTTATCAGCACCCCGGTACAAGCGGAAAGACAAACGGATGATTACATTTGATTTCATTTTGTGGGCGTTGTTCAAAAACATCTATACATTCTTGTGTGAATGAGAGCAGATATGTAAGTCATTCCTGACGTGATCACGTGCGGTTGGTACACATGTCAATTACCGGGAAAGATGAAGTTTTCCATTTATGGACCGTAAAATCTAGGACATATCGGCGAGAAACGAGTTTAAGGACAGAACGTGTAAATAATCAGAATTTTACTAAATAAAATTAGCATAGTTATTTCAAAGGAACCATAAAAAATTAAAAAAAAATATATTCAAATTTTTGCACGATGTACGCATGATTGCCGCAAGTCTCTTCTTGGCCGTCTCATTTCTTGGGTACCCATGCATACTTCTGTAACTCTCTGTTGTATTGTCTTATAAGCTGGCCATTTTCCTCTCACTGATATAATCGAGCACAAAGAGTAGGGGAGGGCCACGAATATTGCCATAGTTTTACGAGACATTCCGAAGGCCGACAGGTAAATTCATGTGCTTTTACGTTCTGTTTCGCTTAGTGACATAATAATATTATAAATATATATTTAAAAAAAGTGTTAGATTTTTATATTGTTGTAACGTTAAAATTGGCAGAAGCATGAAGAAATAATAGATGTTAAAAATTCCGGACATGTCTAGAAATTTAAAAATTTGACGGGACAGAAATTTTGCGCCGGAAAATAAGGCAATTCTGGGGAAGAGAGGATGTCTGGTAACCTCGATGCTGGTGGTCATGTATGGAGAAGGGTGCTGAATTTCTGGTTGTGATCAATTGGCAATGGCAATGTTGACAGTAGCACTGATGCCGTAAAGAATAAGATTAAGCCCAAATCCAGAACTTTTCACACGGTACCACATACTACGTACCACTGAGCTCTGAACTCTACGAATATGTCGATTTCCTGTGTTCACATTTCCTTTGTCGAATTTATGAGACGGAAGTGACATGAACGTAGGCGAGTTTGTGTGTAGTAACGGAAGTTTCTGTGCAGTAACAGGAGTTTGTGTGCAGTAACAGAAGTTTGTGTGTAGTAACAGGAGTTTTTGTGCAGTAACAGAAGTTTGTATGCAGTAACAGAAGTTTGTGTGCAGTAACAGAAGTTTGTGTGCAGTAACAGGAGTTTGTGTGCAGTAACAGGAGTTTGTGTGCAGTGACAGGAGTTTGTGTGCAGTAACAGGAGTTTGTGTGCAGTAACAGGAGTTTGTGTGCAGTAACAGGAGTTTGTGTGCAGTAACAGAAGTTTGTGTGCAGTAACAGAAGTTTGTGTGAAGTAACAGAAGTTCTCACTCCGAATCTTGGAAAAAGATTTGTTGTTTAGCGCCTCTCAGATTACAGCAGGACGTTTGTAATAATCAGACAGAAAAGGCAGAAGTTTGAAGATTACTGTTTTCTAGAATGTGGCGCGATTAAGTCCGGTAAATTTGTACCGACTTAACTAGGGATCCTTTCATCTCCGTCATCAGGTTACCCTGATACTTCTGAAGCGTCGATGTTGTACTGCGTCACGTCCCAAAAGGCTGCACTTTGTATTGTCGCCACTCAGAAATATTTACATCTCACGGAAATATTGTTGTTCAACTGGCGTTTTCTTTGCCTTTTTATTTCACATAATTTCTAATTTATGTTTTACTGACAGTCTGTTGTAACACCCTTTATGGGAGCTACAGTTACATAATTTATTCTCCGATCGTTCATCTCCATATTATACAGCTTTATTCTTATTCTGTTATATCCTTCTCGTACATAGACCTTTGGAATATGAACAGAAAAATTCGACAGTTCCAACATATTCCAGTACCTATGATTTTCACCTACAAATCTTCCACTGATCAGTTTTATACACTATTTGTCCTTAAGAATACGGCGAATTCATTACTTCACTTAATATGCACTTCATTGACTTTAAACTTCTTAAAACACACCTTTATAGAGCAATCACTGCTGCTACGCACATACATTTAAAACTTTATCGCAAATTCAGGCCCGCAGAACGGATCGAAGGATAATTGCCTGCTCTGTATAGAGACGGATTGTTTTCGGCTATTACAGCCGCTTGGCTAACCATCCATTACTATAAACCTGTCTCGCCACATGAAGAGGGAATATCGAGGAAATATTATAATATGCTCCGGTCTGTTCAAATATGCTGCTATGTTCTCAGACCTCCTACGAGTGTATTCCTTTACATTTGTTGATTTTCTTATCTTTTCTTTTATTCTGTTCTGTGCTGCACTGTTTAGTTCTATTTTATTAATACAATTTATTACTATTCTTTATTATATTAATTGTGCTGGTTTATATATTATATTTTCTGCACGACGTTCTTATGTTCTATTTCATTTTTGTATATTTCTTCTTCTTCTTCTTCTTCTTCTTCTTATTATTATTATTATTATTTTATGTATATTTCATTAATGTTATGGATAGTGTCATATTTCAGGCGGCTGTTCGTCTACCTCTCCCGAAGGAAATCTTGTTCAATCTCAGGCCAATACTTGTGGGAATTGTGGTGTACAAATTGGCACTGGGACAGGCGTGGCTTCGAGTACTTCATATCCATACGTTCATATATCAAAGACATTATATAATCTCAGCATTAACCGTTTGGCGCCGGAATTATTTTTTCAATTTTAGCACACTCTGTTTATAAAATGTGAATAAAACAGGAACCAAATACGATAGAATTGTGAAACAAACTGCATTTTGAAGAGAGAGAGAGAAAAAAAGGAGAGTATATACCATGTTTAAAATATTCAGTACCTATATTTGTTGAATAAATATATAAAATGCAACGTTTAGAGGTTAGCGGTGCGGTACGACCACTATAGGTGTAATTAGGCGTCAGAAGGTTAAGACAGCCTTTAAATAAAAAAACTTCAAAACAAAAAATGAACATTCATCCCGCAGAACTCTTTTTTTATTAGCCGAAGATGTACGGAGAATTCAGCTTATATTTCAAATAACATAGCACATAGTTTTGTGAACGCAATGCGATATAAACTACACAGAAGACTGAACATTCTTTCGGGGTATTGATTGACACCGATAAAATAAGTGTAGCATGAAATGGTTATAAATTAACGGCAATCATTGAGGTACCCTATGTTACACTTGTAAAACTTTTGTGGAAATTTGGCGTATATGTAGTTTACTGTTGCGTAAATGACCGAAGTTTACGGTATGGTTTAATGGTATTTCCGTAGCACACGTTTTCATGAATTAAACGCTGCAGAATCTTGCTGCTCAGGCCCATTGTCAGCACTATAAAAAATGTTGTAATGTCAATAACAGTGCACTGTTGTTATACCTCGTGTGCCGTGAAAGAGCAAGAGTCTTAACACCGCGAAATTTCTGTGAAAGTATTATTATTGTGATTATTAACGCAATTTTACTTGAGACTTGGGAAGTATTGGAGGGACTCCAACGAAATATGGATCATATTAAAACGAAATAAAAAATGTAGCTACTCCGTCTGACAGAACTTCCTTTTATTTCGTTATTTCAGATGTTGGCTACTAGTTTCGACCTGAATAGTCCATCATCAGACCTATTCAGGCCGGAACTGAAATAATGAAATAAAAAGAAAGTTGTGTCAGACGGAGTAGCTATATATTTTATTTCATTTTATTATTGTCCTTTAACACAACGGGGTTTCCTCTAACAGGAAAATTTGGATAATTTGGAAATGAACTGAGGGTTTCAAAAACTAGAGAAAATTGATTCGTAGAGATATAATTTTATTCTAACACAACTATATTATATAAATAATTTAAGAGAACAGCTAAATGTTTCAGCTTACTTGAAGGTATCTTCAGGTTTTGACTTAGGAGAATTAAATATATTATTAACAACGCTTTAAAATGGCACAATATTAAAATATAATTACATTTTAATATAGCCCATTAACTTTTGAATATGCATGAGATCGTCATTTTAAGGCATTATTGATTATACTTATATTTAATTCTTTTAGTCCGAAACTCTTGATGGCTTCAAGTAAGCTCAAATATATAGATATATTCTCTTAAATTGTTCATATAATGAAGTTGTGTTAGACTAAAATTATACTTATATTGTTCATTAAATAATACACAAAGGGCATGTCGCACCTAATCATTAGAGAAAGCGATCTCTGATAGAAGAATTGTGTATATACGCCACACTTCAACTTTGGACATTTGCACCTTTTCACCCAGGATTTTAGCGCACTGAACAAAATACTTGACCTACTGACATTTACTTAACACTTCAGTAATTTGTATGTGCTTACGGAGGAACCCGCTGCTCCATGGTGCATACCACTTGGCACTTAGACGTTACTGTTTAATTAATTTTGGTTAGCTCTTAAATTATTTAAAGATGGTGAAACATGTATTTACTTTTGGAGTTTGATAGGTTGCAGAACTCCGGTGGAGTATCTGATTCAGTGACACGACCGCTGCAGAAGTCTTCAGACAGCACCTACCTTGCGACAGAGAAGGAGCTTATAAATAATTCAATTTTGCGGTTCACTGTAGTCGGAGTAGGTGTATACACACGTAGAGATTTTTTATAACTAATTACGTAGCGCGAAATCACGTGCTGCTGAACTCAGCACTTTGTAGCAAGATTTGAGAGAGTAGTTTGAAAGAATGATCCTTATTTTTTGATTCAATAATAAATAACAGGTCTACTTACGTCTGGTTTAGTGACGGAGTTAAGAATGAGAGCCTACATCAAGAACCTTGTTTTATCTCTCACTTGACCAAATTGACTCTAGAAGGAACTGGATTGCCGCTTTTGTCGACTTATTGACAAAGGAAAAGTCCTCGGCAGTCATTGGTGAGGAGACAATGGATCCAACAGCAGGTTTGGATGTAGCGTTGAAGAACAGAATATGCTGCTCCTGCTGGGAGTCGAATCGCGGTTGTTTAGCCCGAAATATAGTCATTATGCATTACGAATATCAATCTTCAGGACGGGACTAATATGAATTTCTGAATTCTTTGTCACTACCAAAATCATTTCGTGTACGTGATTACGCATTTAGTTGAAGTACTATGCTACAATCCGGAAGGTCTCCGGTTCGATTCCCGATGGAGTCATTGGGAATTTTCATTGACTTAATTCTTCCGGACACAATAAGGTGCCGGGGTCGACTCAGTTCTATCAGTAACCGGGATATCTCCAGGGAGGTATAGAAGGCCCGTGCCCAGGGCTGACAATCTTACCACTTTCATGTGGCGATTATCTATTCTTGGAACCTCAACTTCCTGGAGCCCTAAAGGCCTGTCCAGGCCTCTTTTTGTATAGCTTTGTAAGATAATGTATTTAGGTGACGGTGTGTTTTGCTTAGCTAATTCTATTAATAGTTGTGAAATGACGTCCTGCACTGCCAAACAGAAGATGTTGACTCTGAAAGGGACTTGTAGAGGCGAAGGTGTCGTATAAGGGCAAAGGCATTACTTGCCACGCTTTACTATTGTGCTGCACATTCAAAATTATTTCTAAATGTTTCGGTGTGCATATTTGAATACGCTGTTTCCGTTGTAGGACCTATAGAGTAAACAATGCATATATCATGTATGACTCCATGTGATGAGCTGTTTTGCTGATACTTACCAGCAATAGTTGATGCACCCTGAAAATCGCCGCTACCGTGTTCTTCAGTAGAGAATTTTCAACTTTTTATTTCCTATGGCGCTGCTGCCCAACGCGGGCCAGGACCTCCTCATTCTTGAAGTTTTTATATCACACACAATAATGCACCACAGCCGGTAGGATTCCTCTGCACGAGTGATAGCCCCTCGCGGAGACCTCTACATGAAAACACACTACACTCACAAGAGACAGACACCCGTCCCTTGAATGGGTTTCGAACCCACAATCCCAGCAAGCGAGCGGCCACAGACCTACGCCTTAGAACGCGAGGCATCTGGGCCCGCCTTATCAACTTGTTAGGCACTATAATTTTTGAAGCTGATATAGTAATTTCACATAACCTATTACTTTATCGCCACATATAGAGATAACTTGTTGACAGAATTAATTACATACGTACTGAAATTGATTTTAAAAGCGATAGATGTCTACACGCCCACGCGTTTTAATATTCCTAAAGAGAAACGGTTTTGTTCATTGTCAATAGCGCGACACGTGTGGATAGAAAGGCGCGTACCGTGCAGAGAATCAGTGCTCGTTCTGTTAGTGACGTTATTGTTCCTGCTTTTCATGTCTCCATGTCGCCATAAATAATTCTCACCTCCGTCCGGAATTACTGCAAGGAAATGGAGGCAAGCAGAAAGAAGGAATGCAAATATTTTATTTCCGAGACAGCGAACAAGCAAGAGAGAAAATGAACAGCGGGAATATGAGCAATTTAGTGCATGTCACAGGAGACTGGGAGCTTAAGGCGACAGAGGACGGGTCATAAGCAGCTAGCAAATTTGTGACCGTCTGAAAGTTACGGGATTTTAATTTCGTTTCTCCATTGTAGTTTTAAATTATAGTTGGGCTTATATTACTCTTTGCTTGTCAGGTGTAAATTAGTTTTCTTGGCTCAATCTGTAGCTGAATTTGCTTTATACGTGTATTGGGTGTGTATGCTTTAGGTTGGGTGTGCATATGAGATTGCTTAATATAAGATGGATACTAGTGCTCTTTATTTCGGGTGTATTATGGGATGTAGGCTTGTGTTTGTGTAGCGTGTAAAGTTGTTTTTTTATGCAGTTGTCTATTGTAAAATATTTGCCTTACGCTGGCTTGGCCGTATTATGTGGTGTGAATTTGCTTCATGAAATGTGTAAGTTTATGGGACTATTATTTTCCTTTATGTAGGGTGTACAGTAGTTTTCCTTCCAGAATATGACATCCTGTAAATCTGTACAAAGTTTGGCTACTTTATGTTGGGTGTAAATTGTTTTGCTGATGTAGGATTGAATCCTTTTGGACGCTACGTGTCGAGTTGACACGAACGGCGTTCTTGGTAATGGATAAAAGTCGTTTCCTTGTTTTTGTCAGAATGTATGAAGATATTTCGCTGTGACACTTATTTATATATTAGTCAAAAGCGTAATTTCGTTTGTGGGTTGGCTGGCGTCGAGTAGAAATGAATTGTTCTGCTTGTCGGATGCAGACCGTGTTTTTAGTTAAATGTTTTCTCACGTAAGTCATTTATTCATTATTCCTTCAGATTACCGTCTCTGTTACCTCTTTAGATGGTTTTGAGTGTTACGTTACTCTAGTGTAAGTATCTCATTCCTCTGAAACTTTTTCTGTTGTCTGTTTTCTGTTGTCGTTTCATGACCAGTAAGGACAGCAGCTGATGCACAGCAGCTCGTAATCACGTGTCCTGTTCGAAAATATGGTGGGTAGAGGAATGAGTCTAGTTTTGGGTCTGTATGGTTATATTGTTACCAGTTATTAAGGAAAACTTGTTATCAAACGACCGCGTAACACCATTGTAATCTTAAATTTACATTCTCGATAGAGTAAAATGTGTCTACAGCATATAAAAAATGGTCATGCTTGACCAAGTAAGGTTCATAAATTTCAAATATTGTTATTTTCTTAAGCTTTTTGTTAAGAATATGAGGCCTCGGAAGTGATGTGTCAACAGGGAAGAGACTCCATTTTCACTGTACGATGAAGTCCTGATGGAATTTTCATAGAGGTCACTGCGATAAGGCCAGAAAAAGTCAAAATTAGAGTTTGAAACAGTGGTTTAATAAAGCTTTACTTCTGATATCAATTCAGTTTGCCGTGTCAGAACACACCCAACCTGCAATTCAACTTTTACCTTGTACCCTCGGACGTAGGTAGGGTAAATGCTAACTGCAGTTTCCGGTAATTTTTAAATGTTTTAACGACGTTACTTTTGAAGATTTCACTTTGTTTCTTTACACAGAAATGAGTCTGATGAGAGCGATTTAAAAGGAGAAGCCAAGAGGCCGTCCTCCTGTACACGTCACACGTTCGGAAGGCGGATGTTCAATGTTTGCTGCACAGCGTAATTGACGTGGAATTATGCGAGATGTCGCTGTAAAAATGGTGGTATGTCTCTTTGTAGTTGTGGAAAACATAATTTTATAGCACGTACAAATTAACACTCTTGTTCGTGAGTATTTCTGGGATCAACAATGACTTATAACTCTTATGTATTTGAATATACATAACGCCTTCAACTCAGAAACTTGTTTCTTTCTGGGGTTAGGGCTTCATTTTGTCAACTGTAAATTCTACAGTTATGCTTATGTGCAACCTCGGGGTGTGTGAATTTGTTTCTTCAGGAAATGCAGTTTTGTTCCTTCTTAACGACTGACTTACGATTCAACTTTAAATGTCACATGAACAACATTTTGTAGTAACCGCACTGACGAAAGTTGTTGAGCTCCTTCATGATATTGCCTTATTTGGGTTCGGTCGAAACTTTTCTTCGTAGCAGCCAGGCCAGAAATTTGGGCGCAGCGATCTCAAGGTTATTAATGTGCGTGGTGATACGACTATTGTAGGTGGGAAGGGGCGTGAGTTTGAGGTTAGGGCCCAGAACATGAGGTGTTATTGCAATCAATCAGACACAGAGATGTTGCATTGCCGCTGCCTTTGTACGTGCTCGCTGGTGGATCATTTTCGCCGTTTACGCAGAATTTCATAGCTTTGACTCACTCCACACCTCACTACGGTTTAATTTATAAGCTACATTAAGTGTAACCTGATATAGGGAACGCAGGTTGTATCGTGTGAATGTGCATCAGTTACTACGCCATATGTATAGTGCTCTAAAATTTCGGAGAGAGATTAATGTGGCACAAGGTGTATTTAGTATTTCAGGGAAAAGCTGCAAACACAGGAGTGCTGGACGATTTCGGGTAAATCGAAGTAATGAGTTCATTGAAGGCAAGGGTAACTAAAGTCGAATGTTATTGAGCTTGGCTTTTAGACAGAAATAAAGTAGGGTTTTCGTCGACCACATTTATTCTTCTCCAAAACAGTCTCAATGTTTCCACTGAAGTCACCAATAATCTGATGGTAAAAATTAGGAATTTACTTCTCGATGAATTGTTACGTAAACGAATAAGCGTTCCGAACTCAAACCGCAACAAAGGATTTGAATCGAAGTAAGTTTTAGAAAATTTAAATTACGTCCTTTATGTTGGACGGCTGCCACCACACCAAGCCTTCATACAAACCAGCGGTCCAAACGGTTGTCTAATTTGCATTGAAGCAGTCCGTTAATGAAAAGAAAGACTTACTGCTGCTGCTGCTGATGGTGTGAAACGTCTCACTACAGTCTCTATTCACACTTATTCGAGTCCTTACATTTCCATGTGTTTGCAGGATCTACTGTGGGAAATTCACGACCAGCCTTCGGCATAGCAACAATACCGCTTGAATGTTAGCTTAGCTGGGAGCAATAAAGCAGCTGTACCTTCTTCCAATAACGCAGTGAGCCAAAATTAAGAAAGCCCTTGTGCCACCCTTGGTTCCTTCCTATCGGCACTCCAAAGTAAAGGGTTAAATTTCGGCAGTTCTGTGGGATCTTAACGGTAAATGATGAAGGTACATGATTAATATTCTAGCAACTTGAGTTTTTACACCGTCGACTCGATAAGTGTTACAGAAATTTTCAATAATTGCAGTGTATTGATTTTGAAGGTCAGGAGGTAAATGGGCTCTCTTTCTCAGGCTTAGCCTACTGACTCTGACCAAACATTGACACATACTAAATGGATAATTGACGAAGCAGCAGGATCTTTTGAACCGTCAGTATATTTCGATCAGGATACACGCTTTCACATAACACAAACTGCATATTTAGGTATAATTCAGTTTTTAGCACCTTAAGCCCATATTCTCAGGTTAGTTAGGGTGAGAGTTCTTTACTCTTATTTTATCAAGTCTCGCAAAATAACAAATTGGGCGAGATATTTTCTTTTAATGATCTAGACTGACACGAGGATTGCATCACGCGTATGAAATCCTCACTTCCTCCTATTATGGAGAAATGTGTGCAAACATAACCTTTAATGTGCCCATGAACTATGCTCGGTAAAAGGTTTTGATAGTGAATATATTCAAAGGAGCAGTCTGACGTCTGGAATTCCAGTCCTAACGCCCACTTTATACATGTACATAATGCCAATGGGTAGTTAGTTATAAATTTATATAAAAACTTTGCATGGTTAAATCTAATCATGGAGAAAGGGAACTATCCCAATATTCGTCTTAATTCTGAAGACAACAGCAGAACCCATGGCCATGCCGTTTAAGGCATAGGTCTGCGGCATCTTGATTGAATTGCGTGTTCGAGTCCCGCTACGAGGATGCATATTCGTCTTTTCTGTTTTTTGTGTGATGTGTCAGTATTGGCCTCTGCGACGAGCTGATCACTCGTCTAGAGGAGTCCTACCGGCTATGTGTGTGTGTGAGTTCGAAACCTCTACAGTTAGGCGGCCTAGGCCCGAGTTGGACTGTTGTGCAAAGAAAGGAAACGTCCAAATGCGTGATTGAATACGATAAACTATAAATAATAAGTTTAAAACTTAGGTTCTTGGGGATAAAAACACAGCAAACACTTTTATAAAAAAAGCTAATTCACTTGACTAATTCAAAGTTATAATCGTAACATTTTTTTATTTGTTCAAAGAAATCTTCCATTTCAGGCATCACGACTTTCAGACTGTCTTTGAAAATTGGTATTATTCAAATTCTATTGTTAGTACATTTTGGGAACGCTATTTTTCCGACGAGACAGGAACTAGTGGATCCTATTACATTAATTTTTCGGCTTTCGTGGCTTCTCAGGCAGGAAATTAATTGGGATTTCCGCGAGGAAAAATAGCGTGCAAGACTTGGGAGTTTGCACTAGAATAAACCTCGGAATTAAAGACTGATACAGATCTAGCCTTTTGGTATTAAGCTATAATACAAAGCACACTTCAACTGCGTGGATGAATCGGTATTACAGGACTTTTGTTTTTAAATAGTCTTATTTTCTCCGTAATTGTCATTTATTAAAATGTCGGGTCTATGACTGACTTCGATCAGACTTAACCGGTCTACATACCCTATCGCCTCTGAGAACTAAATATAGAGAAGAAATTTCGAGGAAGAATTGAACTAAGTGAATAAAGTCGCGGATGAATCACTTAGTGACACTCAGGAAATCAACGGTCACATATTCTCATTTTCAAAACGATTACGATTTTTTTATCTCCCAGTATCATAGCAATCTGTCCGAGGACATTCAGCAATCATGTTTGACGGTCACTATAAATGGCATGTAGGAAATACATCCAGTGATGTATCTCCTGTATTAAGCTCAATAACATTGATTGGGTATGGTTCCTCATTCATGAGATTTTCTATATCACACACAATGACGCACCACAGTCGGTAGGACTCCTCTGGACGAGTGATCAGTTCGTCGCAGAGACCTCTACCTGACAACACAAAACACTCACAACAGACAAATATCCATGACCCCGGTGGGATTTTTTTTTTTAAGTATCAGGTTTATTGAACATTAGGCATTAATACATGTACGAGTGTATTGTGAATTGTAACATTGTGATAAAAATATTACATTCGTTTCTCGGTCGTTGACTTTTTGTGGTTAGACATTTTCTTCGTTTACATCTTGCCTTCGAACCCACAATCCCAGCAGGCGAGCGGCCTTAGACCGCGCGGCCACTGGGACCGGCCAAAATGATTAGGATAAGTAAATATTCTTTGGAAGAAATGAACAATAACTTTAGTTCCGACGGCGAACAAAGTTTCTGCTTCCCTGTTGGGGTTAATAGGCTGGTGTATTAACCAGCCTGATCTTATACAATAAGGATTCGGTGCATTATAATGTTGACGTATGTCGCTGTCAAAACAGTAGGTGCAACAGCCGTAAGTGTCTTCGGAAAGGATCACACCACCTGAAATCGTGCTATCACACATCAGCGGAAAGGTAAAATAAAGATATCTCTGTACACGCCATGGTAGCATATGGGAGGTATAGTTCCAGTCATTCTAAATCTGCACACTAAATTAGTCACTTTTATCCCTTATACGTTGAATGACCATGAATCAAATAGATAAAAGAAACCTTGAGGAGTTATGACATTTTGTCATGTAATATGGAACTCTGATAGGGCTAACAACTGGTAACGGGTCTTATTCATAGCTACTAGGGCTTTAATTCTAGGGAAAATAGGCACTTGTTGCAGTACACCAACGTTAACCGAAGACACGTTGAGATCAGCAAGTTATTATTAGCTACCTAACGACGTAACCTCAACACAGGTAAACTACCTCAAAGATAACGAGGGAATTGTTGAATCAAATGTGGCAGGGTGCTGAATTTTTAAAGTGGATAATTTTAACCTCTAAGAACAAGCGTCTGAAAACTTAATATGACTTCTTGGACGTCTTCAATAACAGTCTCCTACAACCTTAATGCGAGGCGCCGTGAGACGATTACTACTACAAAAGGTTTCAACTTGAGATGAAGGTTACTACTTTCTTCTGCTGTGCACGAAAATGAAATAAAAATCTGAGAAGCCTGGGCCATCAGTTCGCGGAGGGTATTAGCGTCAGTCCTATTACTTACTCAGAGATGGCAGCACCTGTACGCCATTCTGAGTTAGCTTGAGATGTTCTGCTTGTGGTTTATTTTACGACAATTTCAGTATCTCTGAGTGTACGTATAGTGTAGGGAGCAAGGTGATTTGTGAATGATTAATTGGAAAGGAGCTGGAAAGAACGGAACGTGGCGTAATCCTTATATTTGCCTGGAGGAACTGAGAAAAATTAAGAAAAACTTCAGTGGAGATAGTCTGTGTCATAAGATTCGAGACGGCTTTGGACATGCACAGTAATGTGTGGGAAAAGCGGAGGTAAGAAATTCAGCGGTAATAAAGGTATTACGCTATCGTATATTGTGAGATATTCCTTCCGACTTTCTCAGAAAACACGAGAGAATATTTATAAAACGTCCTGTGGTTTGTTAAAACCTTCTAGATTAGCAGTGCCTTTCGGATATAAATGATTTGTTCGTTTATAAAACGCGGATACACGGATTATGACTTCTGTTGCAGTAGTCATATAGCTTATAAAGACTTGGCGTTACCAGTAAGAGCCAGCCTTTTCTCAGTTTCGCGAATTAAAAAAAAAATATGAGAAAATAAATGTAGCCGACTTAAAAAAAGGACCGGATCTCATGTGGATAGCTGTGACGAAGGAAAATAAATCACAAATTGAGACCTGACGTGCTCATGAGGTGAATATTAAGACGGTAGTCTTCTGGGATGTGACACACAGTAGTCTGGAAGATACGTACTGAAGTTTTGGAGGAAAAGGTGCCTTCATTTTAGAGTGAAAAATTGAAACATAATGGGGTAGCGATTTTTTTCCGAGGCGTTGGTGTGACTTCATGACAGCCAAAGTACGTTCCAGAATTCCGTAATACTCGTTAGTGGTGCGATTTGGGTTTCAGAACATAATATATTTTGCATTCTGTCTTATTTGAATAACTACGGTAGGCTACGTAGATTTCCTTTCCTACATGCAATGGTTCGCGAAACACAGACTTAAAATGCGTCAGTATAGGACACATCTGTGGTCTAGTGGTCAGAGTTTCTGGCTACAGATACAGAGGTCCCGGGTTCGATCCCCGGCGCTACCAGATTTTCTGAGTAGTAGTGGGTCTGGAACGGGGTCCACTCAGCCTCGTGA
>Ga0123355_10002106_pt1 | contig 28072 bp, 25 predicted proteins | sample TergutEmb28metaG_3_FD_89872 | JGI IMG/M metagenome (GOLD analysis project Ga0123355, IMG submission 89872) | Embiratermes neotenicus P1 segment gut microbial communities from Petit-Saut dam, French Guiana - Emb289 P1 | ecosystem: Host-associated > Arthropoda: Insects > Digestive system > Gut ... | reverse complement strand
TAATTCCTGCTGCAGGATTGGGCACACGTTTTTTACCTGTCACAAAGGCGCAGCCAAAAGAAATGCTACCTGTGGTTGATAAGCCCATTATGCAGTATGTTGTAGAAGAAGCTGCGGCTGCAGACTCTGATGCGATACTGTTGGTGACAGGGCGCAATAAGAAAATTATCGAAGATCATTTTGATTATTCAGTCGAACTGGAAGAATTGCTTAGAAGTGGTGGCAAGACTGAGCAATTGCAAGACGTGAAAAATATCTCTAATATTGCAAAATTGTTCTATGTGCGCCAAAAGTACCCCAAGGGATTAGGTCACGCTATTGCTTGCGGTGAACCTTTTGTTGGCGATGAGCCATTTTACGTGCTATTGGGAGACGTTATTGTGCCACGAATGGACGTATTGTCTGCGCTGAAGGAAGCTCACGCAAAATATAGCGCCTCAGTCATTGCTGTTGAGCGTGTCGCACCAGAATTGGTTTCGCGCTACGGTGTTATCAGTGGCAAAGAAATAGAGCCGGGCGTGTTCAAGATCGACAAATTAGTAGAAAAGCCAGCACCAGGAACAGAGCCCAGCAATTTGGCAGTTTTGGGACGTTATTTACTGACACCAAAAGTGATGGATGTGCTACAGGATACAACTCCAGGGGCTGGAGGAGAGATTCAATTAACAGACGCTCTGGCACAATTGCTCGACAGTGAGGATCTGTATGCGGTAGAAGTTCCTGCCGGATCAAGCTTTGACACGGGAAATATGATGGCGTGGCTGCATGCAAATTGTGCTATGGCACTTGATAGTTCGCGCTATGGCGCAGAAGCTCGTGACATGTTGACTGCGCTATTGGACGAATCGTAGGCTGAAGCATTATGGATCGTAAATCTGCAGGTATTTTTCTGGAAAAGAAAATAAATGATGGCAATGCCACTGTTGGCGTTGTTGGCTTGGGTTATGTCGGCTTGCCGTTGCTCGTGGCGATTGCAAGTCGTGTAAGTGGTCACTGTCTGGGCTTTGATGTCTCTGCACAGCGAGTGCAGCAGATTAACGATGGACATAGTTATATCGGTGATATTGCTAGCAAGGATTTGACAGTTTTAGTGGATGAAGGACATATTGAGGCGACGATTGACTTTTCACGTGCTTCACAATGTGACGTGGTAGTTATCTGTGTTCCGACTCCACTTAATGCAGCAAGTGAGCCAGATGTTTCCCATGTGATTGCAGCAGCGACTGACATTGCTCCACACTTGCAGTCAGATGCCCTTGTAGTGCTGGAGTCAACTACCTATCCTGGCACAACAGAAGAAGTGTTGCTGCCACTGCTCCAATCAGATCAATTGCAGTTAGGCACGAATCTCTTTGTCGCCTTTTCGCCTGAACGTGTTGATCCTGGTAATCAGACATGGAATATCAGCAATACGCCAAAAGTAGTGGGCGGTCTGTGCGAGCGCTCAACGCAACTGGCAGCATTGTTTTATGGTCAGTTTGTTGAACAGGTTGTGCCTGTGTCTACTGCCCGTGCTGCCGAGCTGTCAAAGCTCTTTGAAAACATATTTCGCTGCGTCAACATTGCCCTTGTGAATGAATTGGCACAGTTGTGTGAGCGCATGGACATTGACATCTGGGAAGTGATTGATGCTGCGCGTACGAAACCCTTTGGCTTTATGCCTTTCTATCCTGGACCAGGGTTGGGAGGACACTGCATTCCCGTTGATCCCTTTTACTTGTCATGGAAGGCACGTGAATATGTCTTTCATACTCAATTTATTGAGCTTGCGGGGCGCATAAACCAAGGCATGCCTGCCTATACGGTACGTCGATTAATGGACGCACTTAACACGCAAGGTAAGGCACTAAATGGCGCACGTATTCTGGCACTGGGCGTGACATATAAGGCTGACATTGATGACATGCGTGAAAGTCCCGCACTTGATGTGATTTCGCTACTCAAGACAAAGGGTGCAGAAATTCACTACTATGATCCGCATGTGGCAGAGTACGTCCAGGATGGACAAACGGTTAGCAGTGTCAATCTTACTGTTGCAGAAGTGAGTGCAGCAGATGCAGTCATTGTTTTGGCAGGACACAGCGATGTTGACTATGACATGGTTGCTGCAAGTGCTACCTTGGTTCTTGATACGCGAAACGTCCTTGCAGACAGGGAAGACCACATCATCATCCTGTAGCAGTGCTTGCTATAATTGCATAAGGCTGTTACAGAAAAGGACATCACGCATGCAAAAGCCATTTGAAGGCAAAAAAGTACTGGTTACAGGCGGTACGGGATCGCTAGGTCAAGCTCTTGTCGGACATATTTTATCTGGTATTGAAGGCACACCAAAAAGCGTGACCGTGCTTTCGCGCGACGAAGCAAAGCAGCATGATATGCGCCTTGAATATGCAGGTCGCAGTATTGCAACTGATGAGGTTATTTTTGAAAGCTCGCGTCAGTACCTATGCTTTATCATTGGTGATGTGCGCGATTATGATAGTGTGCTGCGTGCAGCAGCAGATGCAGATATTATCTTTGCGGCAGCGGCACTTAAGCAGGTGCCCAGTTGCGAGTATTTCCCTTGGGAAGCCTGTCGCACCAACATTGAAGGTGCAGAAAATCTGGTACGTGCCATTGCACAGCACAAGCTGCCCGTTGAGACCGTAGTGGGCATTAGTACGGACAAAGCATGTAAGCCTGTCAATGTCATGGGCATGACAAAGGCCATTCAAGAACGTATTTACATTGAAGGAAATCTGCGCGCTCCTCAAACACGATTTGTTGCTGCGCGATATGGCAATGTACTTGCCTCGCGTGGATCGGTTTTGCCCTTATTTGTGAATCAGATAGCAGCAGGCGGTCCTGTTACCGTGACAACACAGGATATGACACGTTTTCTTCTGCCCCTTGATGCTGCAGTTGATACAGTCATTGCTGCGTTGAAGTTCGCAAGCCCTGGTGAGACCTACATTCCTCAGTGCTCATCTGCACGCATGATTGATCTTGCGAGTACACTGATTGGTGATCGCGATATTGAGATTGCGCTGACAGGAATCAGGCCAGGAGAGAAAGTCCATGAATCGCTACTCTCTGCAGAAGAGGCAGCACGCACGGTTGCTGGAACAGATGGCTATTACGCCATGCGTTCACTGTTGCCAGAATTAGCAGAACTTGTGGTGAATCCAGTGCTTGTTGGCGACTATTCTTCAGACAAGGTACTTATGACGGCTGAAGAATTGCAAAAATTCCTTGCAAAGTGGAATATCGCCATTGAGAAATTTTGAGCGATAGAAGTCCAACCATGAAGATCCTTACTTTATTGGGTACGCGTCCAGAGATTATTCGCCTTTCGCGCATCATTCCACTCTTGGATCAGCGACTTGGTGCTGGTGCGGGACATATTTTGGCTCATTCAGGACAAAATTATGACGACCGTCTCGGTGGTCTTTTCTTTCGAGAGCTTGAACTGCGTGCACCTGACGTTTACATGGGTATTCGTGTAGAGAGTACTGGTGCACAAATTGCACAAATCCTTGAACAGAGTGAAGCACTATTTGTGCAAGAACGTCCAGACAAGCTGCTTATTTTGGGTGACACCAACACAGGGCTCGCAGCGCTGATTGCGAAACGCATGAGTATTCCCGTGTATCACATGGAGGCAGGAAATCGCTGCTACGATGATGCAGTTCCAGAGGAAGTCAACAGGCGCGTAATTGATCATTGTTCTGACATCTTATTGCCCTACACGCATAGCAGCGCAGATAACTTAAGGCGTGAAGGTATTGCCTCTGATCGAATTCTGATCACAGGTAATCCCATCAAAGAGGTGCTTGATTACTTTGCGCCACAGATTGATGCAGCAAATCCTTTTGAAAAATACAATGTGGAGCCTGACCAGTACATATTGGTAACGGCACACCGCGCAGAAACGGTGGACGTACAAAAGCACCTTACATCATTGATGGAAGCATTGCAGGCAGCTGCTGAGCGTTATGATATGCCGGTGCTGTTGTCTCTGCATCCACGAACACAAGATAAGTTGGGATCAGCAAATTCATTACAAAGTGATCTGCTCAAATTTGTGCCACCGATGGGCTTCTTTGACTTTGTGCGCTTACAGCAAGAAGCTTTTTGCGTCCTCAGTGATAGCGGAACAGTGCAAGAAGAATGCTGCATTATGGGTGTGTCCAGCGTTATCTTGCGCAATGTGACCGAGCGACCAGAAACCCTTGAATGCGGCAGTAGTGTGCTTGGTGGGGTACAGACACAACGCATTCTACCGCTGATAGATCAGGCACTTGAACATTGCGGAACATGGACTGTTCCAGAGGAATATCTACGCAACAACGTTGCAGAAACGGTTGTCGATATTTTGCTTGAAGGTCGCAGATGAATGCTGGTCGCATACTGGTGTTGGGTGCAAGTGGTCTGCTGGGACATGAAGCAGTGCGCGTGCTCGCACCTGATTTCGATGTACATGCAGCCTATCGCAATATGCCGGCACCCAGCTTGAATATTCCTCCAAATCGCATGATACCAGAACTTGATGTTTGCATTCCTGCAACGGTACATGCAGCTTTTGAGCAGTCTCAGCCAGATATCGTCATTAACGCTGTTGGCATCACAAAGCAACACAACCAGTCAAGTGACGCAGCATCTTCAATTGCAGTGAACTCCCTGTTGCCTCATCAACTTGCAGCAATCTGTGCCCAACATGATACACGCCTTATTCACATCAGCACTGACTGTGTGTTCAGTGGCGAAAATTGCCCTACAGATGGCTATGCAGAGGTAGACATTCCAGATGCTCACGACTTTTACGGACGCTCAAAATTGCTAGGCGAACTGACAGACTATCCGCATGCGCTTACCCTGCGCACTTCAATCATCGGGTATCGTCCTGGTGAGCAAAAATCACTTATAGGCTGGTTTGTTGCCAATTGCAATAACCCAGACATTAAAGGCTACACACAGGCAATTTTCAGTGGACTTTCAACGACACTTCTGACAGAGGTCATCCGGGATTATGTGTTTCCTCGTCCAGAATTGCGCGGACTCTATCATGTGTCGCTGGCACCTATTGACAAATATAGTCTACTCACGCAGCTTGCAGAAAAGTGCAATTGGGATGTGGTTCTTGAATCGTGTGACAATCTGCACATAAACAGGACACTTAGCAGTGCGCGCTTTCAATCGGAAACGGGATGGACTCCACCGGATTGGGATAGCACAATCAAAAAACTTGCAAATCAGATATGTGATTACAATGGCGATTGCTCATAAACGTATTTGCATCCTTGCAGACAACGACATCGTCATGGACGGACGTATTCGCAAAATAGCGCGCGCGCTGGGAAATGCAGGTGCACAGGTATTGGTTATTGGTGAGGGTGACCCCAGCGGTGACCAAGCAGCGCAGCTTGCAGATGAGCCATTTGACATTCAGATTGTTCAGCGCGATATCAATGACTGGGAACGTGCACTAGGGTACTCGCAGCCCAGATTGGGTCGTGAGGATGTGTGGTGGCCTCTTCGTGTTGCAGTGAACCTAACTTATTCAAAAGCGAAACTATTTTTATGTTGGGCTCGGCTACGAACGCGCTACAGCGACTACAGAGAAAAGAGATTTGATTCCAGATTTTTTAATGAAAGCATGTTGCGTGCTGCCATTGACTTTGAACCTGACGTGGTTCACGCAAATGACGTTTATATGGGAAAGACTGCTATTGCGATTGCAGAGCAGACGGACTGCAAATTGGTCTATGACAGTCACGAGTTGTTTGATAGCTACTTTGTGAGTAAAACGAAAAACACACTTGCAGATAAACGAATTTGCGTGCTTGCAAATAATGAGATTGTTCTTGATGGGCGTATTCGCAAGACCGCGCGCGCCTTGAGCAGTGCAGGTGCTCAGGTACTAGTGATTGGCGAGGGAGAGTCGCGAGATCTGCGACTTGATGCAGAGCCATTCCAGTCAATTGTTGTTCCTTTTGGATTTGAGCACAGAGAGCAAAGCTGGTGGCATCGCGCACTGTTTTTTGCGAGACGTGTTCTTGTTCGGATTGCGCGAATATTGCTAAGGGTTTTGCGGATAAGTATTGCTCGTAATCCTCTGAAGGCACGAACATCGCCAACACGCCTCTACAACGCAAATATGATTGAGCCAGCGGTTGCCTTTGCGCCCGATATTGTTCACGTGAATGATGTCTTTACGGGAAAGGTTGCGCTCGAAATTGCTGCGCGTACAGATAGTACGATTATTTATGACAGCCATGAGTTGTTCGATGGTTACTTTACTGACCATGAAGACAACGCTTTGGTACAGAAGTTTTCTGACGAAATTGAATCAAGGCTACTTGCAGATGCAGTACAGATTTTTACTGCCTCTCCTTTGATTGCTGCAGACATATCGTGCAGATATCCAGAGGCTGCAATTGCTGATATCCCTAATAGCTTGCCAGGCCTTCAGCACGCTGCCGCTGGCGCATTCTGCGCACACAAGCCTATTCGCATTCTTAGCCAGAGCAGTATGCGCAGAGTTTCGAATGAAAATTTGAGCATTGCAGCGATGCAGCACTTAAAGGACTATGCAACACTTACCCTGCAGGGACGCTGTGTAGATAAGGAATACTTGCAAGAACTGCACGACCTGGTAGAACAGTTGGGACTGCAAGAAGTTGTGACTTTTGCGGATGAGTTTGACCCAACACAGGGAGTTCAAATCGCTACAGGCTTTGACATTGGTATTGCAAATTATCGCGCTGATAGCAAAAGTAAGGAACTAACCTTATCGAATCGTATTTTTACTTATATGAATGCAGGTCTTGCCTGTGCGCTTACCGATGTCGCAGCACATCGCGAATTTCCTCATTATAACGAGTTTGGCATTCTGCTTGATGTCAGCAGTGCTGAATCAATCGCAGAGGGACTTTTGCCCCTGCTAAAGGATCCAGAGCGCATTGTCGACATGAAACAGGCTGCAAAAGAGCGCTACGCAGAATTTGACTGGAATCTTCAAGAGCAGAGGTTTATTCAAGCCTATGCAGACGCAATTACAGGCTAGAGTATGGTGACATCTCAATTTCCCCATTTCATTCCTGAGCGCAGTGCGCAGCACGACGTCGAAGGATCTTGCACGTTACAAGTAGCTACATCAAAGATGTGGCAAAACAGCTCACTCTCAATCCTTGTCATTCCTACTTGGTATCCCAGTTCAGATGACCCTGTTGCAGGTATCTTTATTCGTAATCAGGCAATCGCGCTTGCGCAAACTGGGATAGATGTTGCAGTTTTGGCTGTAACTCAAGAAGGGCAACCCAGCAGCCCAGTAATCACAAGTGAAGATGGTGTACGCGTGGTGCGTGCATCTTTGGGTCGAACAACTGGTACATTAGGTCGTCTGAAATACTATCTGCAGTGGTTCAGTGCCTTGCAAAAATTGCAGATGAAGGCATATCGCAAATTGCAGGCGACAGGGTTTCAGCCTGACATTGTTCATGTGCATACCTTATGGCCTGCAGCGAGAGCTGTTTCAGTGCTGGGCGAGGAAACTCCCTTCATGGTGACGGAGCACTCAGAAGAGTATCTTGTTGGCACAGAGCGCAAGTTGTTAAAAGTTCCAGGAATACTGCCAATTGTACTGCGACCGCTTGCAAGACGTGCTGCTGCATACATTGTTCCTAGTCGTAGCCTTACAAACAGTCTCAAAGAGCTTCGAATGCACCACTCCATTCAAATTGTTCCGAATGTTGTACCATCAAGAGATATCGTGATGTCATATCCTATTGAGGCAGTCAAGAACATTTTGCATGTATCCCAATTCGGAGAAGCAAAAAACATCCCTCTCTTATTGCATGCGTTAAAACAAGTTCGCAGTGGACGTTCTGACTTTGTACTACATCTAGTTGGGGATGGGGACAATCGTTCCCTGATTGAGCAGATGGTTCATGATTTGGAACTGCAGGATTGTGTGAAATTTCATGGAAGCTGTACTTCTGCACAAATTAACAGCTTACTTGATCAGACAGCATTTAGTGTAATTTCAAGCAGACATGAAACATTTTCAGTGTTCGGTGCAGAATCACTCATGGCAGGACGACCAGTGCTGTCCACGCGCTGTGGTGGATTAGAGGACTATATTGGTGCAGAGCAAGGATTGCTTGTCACGAACAATAATGAACAGGCACTCGTTGATGGAATTGTTTGGATGCTGGATAACTATCAGAGCTTTGATCCCCAGTTACTTAACGACTATGCGCGAGAACACTTTGCGCCAGAAGTTGTGGCTAAGCAATTGATAGGTCTATACAATCAAGCTTTGGGTCTGCAAGCATGAACATGAATCAAAAGACAGGCAGGTGGCAAACACTCTTTTCTGTAATTGTTCCTGCCTATAACATGCAGGATACGCTCGCAGAAACGCTTGATTCAGTTCTGATGCAGGGCTGGCAGGACTGGGAATGCATCATAGTCAATGATGGCTCGACAGATGATACCGCAGGTATTGCACAGGCCTACTGCGAGAAGGACAGTCGCTTTGTGCTTGTCACACAGGTAAATACTGGCATTGCAGCCGCCTATAATGCTGGCATTGCTCAATCTTGCGGACAGTGGATTATCATGCTTTCTGCAGATGACCTGCTGCTTCCGCCACATTTAACCTGGATTGCTGCAATTGCTGTTGACAATGGAAGTGATACTGACAGCAAATTGGCAATTATTTCTAGCAATGGCTACTACCTATACGACAACGGAAGCCGCATGCTGGCTTATCCCAATAATCCCTGGTTTACCGGTAATGAATGTAGCCTGGAAGATCTCTTCGATCGCTGCTTCTTCTCGACAGGTGTTGCACTGCGCCGCGATGCAATTTTTGCAGCAGGTGGATTCATTCCTGATTTTTACGCAGAAGATTACTACTTGTTTCTGCGCATACTTGCACTGGGCTATCGTCACCATTACAACAGTGCAGCGTGGACAATCCACAGACGCAATTATCGCCAGAGATCAGCAGATGGTCTTGCCATGAGAAAGGCTGACCTTACGACCATCATGCGCGTCGCAAACGAATTCGCCCTTACTGAAAGCCAGCACCACGCATTCACCAGAGCGTGCAAAAAATATCAACACAACATCCGTATTCGCACAATTCTATATTGCTGCCTGTCATCACGTGTGACAGAGAACATTATTGCAGCACTGCGTCGCCTTAGGCAAAGACGACATGTTGACAGAAAGCCTGATGCGCAATGAACTCTGCAAGTGACAAATTACATGCTTTGCTTGATGCGCGAATGGCAAGCTGGTCGGGAATCGGTCGTTATACGACAGGACTTATCCGTGCTCTTGACGCACGTGATGATCTCAAGTTAACCATATTGGCTTCATCAGATGCACGTCAAATCATTGAAGTGGGGGGGAAGCTCAAGAATATAGACTATATCGACGCGACAGCAAATCCGTTATTACCAGCAGGAACACACGAACTTACGACAACATATTTGCAAAGTAGCGCAGATTTGCTACACTGCCTACATTTTTGCGCACCATCGCGAAACCTGTTACAACGTCCAATCGTGGCGACGATTCATGACCTGATTCCACTTGCAGTTCCTGCGAGCATGCCAAATCCATTCAAGAGGATAGTTTATAAGCGTAAAATTGGACACACTTTGCAAACTGCTTGTCAGATAATCACTCCCTCGCAAACAACAGCAGATGACATCCAGAAATATTTCCCACAAGCACAAATTCCTATACGTATTGTCGCAGAAGCAGCAGATGACTTTGGCACAGAACCACTACTGCAACCAAGCATCAGCTATCCCTATCTGCTTGCAATGGGCAATACAAAGGCACATAAAAATCTTGACTTGCTAATCAAAGTGATGAGAAAGCTTGGCTTGAGCCATTCAGGTATCAAACTCTTGCTCGTAGGGGATACAGACGAACAATGGCTAGGCAAGCAGCAAAAACTCTTTCCTCAAATACGCCAGCACGTCCATTTCACTGGTGCTATCACCGACGAACAGCTCCGCGGCTACTATGCAGGCGCACAGGCTTTTTTGTATCCATCTCTTCATGAGGGATTCGGTTTGCCTCCTGTAGAAGCTGCCAAGTTTGGAATCCCCGTTCTAACAGCTAATATAGGTGCTCCATCAGAAGTAATGGGAGGTGCGGTGCTGGCGCTTGACCCGCACGACGCACAAGCATGGATATCTGCTATTGCAAAAATCCTTTCCGACAAGCATTATGCCCAGCAGCTAGGACAAAAAGCTCAGCTGCATGCACAAAGTTTTAATTGGGCGAAAACTGCAGCAACAACAGTCGCAGTGTACCAAGAAGCATGTAACATCACAGTGAAACCGCCAAGCTTGATTAGGACGTAGCGGTCTCGCACCCATCAATTAAGAGGAGTGAGCCGTCTGCGATCAAAACAGTGGGCTGCCTCTTTAATATTGTGCCAATTGTGGCACAATGATCTATATCCTCTTTTACACATGGCCAGTCGTTAATAGATCTTTAATCAAACTCTAATCCGACTTTAAGCACCATTTGTTATGATGGGCATACTCAACTTTTACCATGGGGATTAGATGTGCAGGGCGGTATGGATGATGAAAGATATGCACGGTATCTAGGCGACGAATCTGGACAAAATAGCCAGAAATCTGACAAGCATACAGTAAGTCAAGATGGCAATGATGCAAGGTTTCAAAACGTGTCAGCAATGCTGATTGATGCCCGCCAAAAGCTGGGACTCGAAGGACTTTCAAATGGCAGCATCATAATCCTGATGATTGCGATTTGCTTGTTGTGTGCATTTGGAATTTGGACTTATTCTCCCAATGTGCAAAATATGCTTGGTGGGCGCTCTAACGAAGATGTAGCAGTGATGCTGCAAACTGCTGATGAGCGCGATGATGATACAGATGATAACTTGGATTTGACAGACTCGGACTCTGGCTTGATATATGTACATGTTAGTGGCGCAGTTCACAATCCTGGTGTCTATCAGCTACCTGTGCAGTCACGTGCAGTTGATGCCCTGAATGCTGCAGGTGGGTTTCTAGATGACAGTGCCAGACAGGCGGTAAATCTCGCAGCAGAAGTCGAAGATGGCACACAGATTCATGTTTTAACACAAGAGGAATTCAAAGAGGGCGGTGGCAGTGTTCCTACATTAACAGGTGGGCAAAAAACAAGTGCTATGAGTGGTAGTGGTGGCAGTCATGATGCTGCTGGACTAGTAAATCTTAATACTGCTGACAGTGCTACTTTGCAGACACTTCCGGGCATTGGCCCTGTTACTGCAGACAACATCATCGCAGATAGGGAAGCGAACGGACCGTATTCAAGCATTGAAGACTTGACGCGAGTTTCTGGTATTGGACCAAAGCGCGTTGAAGCTTTGCAGGGAGTTGCGAGTGTTGGGAACTAGCAACAGTAGCAGTAAAGCACAGCCACTGGACAAGCGGGAACGAGTCGAGCCTCCTCCGCGGCCACAGATTCCTTTCATAGTGTGGGTGCTTCTTGCCTTTTTGCTGGGTGCAAGCTTGATGTATGTACGTCTGAACACACTTTACTTAGAGGCAGAGGAAGTATCGATAGGTTACTACAGCATGCAGGTTCGTGCTCGTGCTGATCCGCGTGCAGGGCGCTTTGGTGCCACTGGTGATGTGCTGGTCTTAGATGGTGAACATCAGGGTAAGCGAATAGAGCTGCGCTACGGTCAGATAGATGATGTACTTGAACTGGGACAGGTTGCCCGTGTTGCAGGTATTGTGCAGCCTATTCCACTGCTTGAGCGACAAGAACATCGCTTTGCCCGCGGACTCAGTGCAACACTTACACTGCAATCTGTCGATGACATTTATTATCAGGATGGTCTACTGGGCTGGCTGTGGCAGTTACGTGCACGCATGCAAGAAAACCTACGCGATGTCGCCGATGACCAAAGTCATCAAGCAGTCGGCTTGATGGCAGGAATGACCTTTGGAGATCGTCGTGAACTGCGTGAAACACCACTTGAAAGTGCTCTGCAGCGAACAGGACTTGCACATTTTCTGGCAGTAAGTGGGACGCATCTGGGATTATTGGGAGCACTCCTCTTCTTTGTTTTGAGCAAAACGGCATTGCCACGCCTTGCCTGTGGCAGCATCACTCTCAGTGTTTGCGCATGCTATGTGTTTCTGACGGGATTTGCACCAGGCAGTATTCGTGCCTGTGTAATGCTTGCCCTTGCTCTGCTAGTCTACGTGCTGCGTAGGCGTGTCTGTGTCATGAGTTCATTAGGACTTGCGGGTTTGTGCATGCTGATACTGGATCCACTGCTTGCGGTATCGCTGGGATTCCTTTTGTCTTTTGGGTCGGTCGCAGCAATTGTCGTCTTTTCGCGCTATTTCCAACAGTGGACGACATGTTTGCTTCCCCTTAAGTTTCGCTACCGTGCAAAAGGCCTGACAGGAGGCTTTGCGCTCAGCTTGGTAGCGGCTACGGCAACCTTGCCTCTCACCCTTGAAGCATTCGGAATTCTGCCAATTGTTGGACCGCTTGCAAATCTTGTCTTTGGTCCTCTGCTCTGCATAATGCTTGCACTAAGCCTTGTGGCAAACGTAGTGGCACTAGTTGTACCTCCACTTGGTGCGGCATTGCTTGAGCTGTGTCTAAGCTTTTCACAGCTACTGGGGACTGCCATTAGTATTGTTGCAAACCACCCGTGGGCAAGTGTGCCCATGGGCGGCTTTTCAACTTTTGCGCTCTGTGTATTTATTGCTTGCATTACTGGATTGTGGCTGTGGTGGCCTAGTCCTAGCAGGCAGTCACTACTTCGCCTGCTCGCTGCCAGTTTTTGTGTTGCAATCGTATTTGGCAGCCTTTCTTATGTGGGTGCTGAACATGCGATATCGAAGGCCGGGACACGAACAGTTACTGTTCTTGATGTAGGGCAGGGCGATGCGTTACTGGTGCGCGATGGGGGATATACGGTGCTGGTTGACGCGGGACCAAGCCCTGCAGTGCTGCGCGACCAATTGCGCGAACAGCAAGTGCGCAGTATTGACATCCTTATCTTTACCCATGACCATGCAGATCATGCGCGTGGTGCGCAAACGCTCGACGCATCATATGGGGTGGAAATGATTGTTGTGGCATGTGGTGCACAATATTCCCCTGTATATGCAGACATTGCTCAGCGAGTCAACGCTCCTGTTGTAACGGCACTTGCAGGTGATGTTATCGCAATGGAAGATCTTGAAATTCGCTTTATCTGGCCCTATCAGTCAGTGTTGTGCGCAAGTGAAAATGACACTTCACTGACAAAACTTATCGTCGATACTTCTTCTACCCATCTGTACGGTAGTCCGCTCGACATTGTCTTTTCAAGCGGAGACGCAGAGGCGCATGTGATGAAACGTGCCATGCAGCGACCAGAAACACAGGAGGCACTGATGATCAATGGACAACTGCAGGCGGTAGATGTACTGCTGATTCCTCACCACGGAAGCAGAAATTCTCTCGATAGGACTTTCATCGAGATGTTGGTCTGGGGAATAGATGCGACAGGGCAAAGCATAGATGAAAAGAATAGGGGAGCTGTTGCCATCTTTTCTGCAGGAGCAGGCAACCAGTTTAATCATCCGCGCCCAGAACCCCTTGAACTTGTCGAGGAATACTTTGAGAAAATGTATCGCACTGATCTTGATGGCAGCGTTACAATAGAGCTATGACTAATGCTCAGAATAACAATACTGCTGCGGTAAAGTCCCAGACTAAATCCAGAGCAGAAACGGGAACAAAGGCAAAATTACAGCCGATAAACTTGATAATTTCGCAACAGGATCTCTTGCGGAATGAGGCGATTACACGTCTTAGACAGCGCATGGTCGAAGAAGGCGTTGACCTAGAGCTCGATTCGCAAGTCATCGAAGCAGAACAGACTGATGTTGGCAGCTTTGTTAGTGCAACAGCAACCCTACCCTTTCTATCTCCCTTGCGTTTAGTCATACTGCAAAATATTGATTTGCTGCGAGCAAGCGATGAGCGCATGCAGGCAGTCATCGACTACTGTGAAAATCCAAATCCAACAACGGTGCTTGCGATCACGGCAAATAGACTTACAAAAACAACAAAACTCTACAAGGCTGTTGCAAAAAACGGTCTAATCATTGACAGAAAAGCTCCTGCAAAAGCGGATTTGCCCCAGCATGTAAACTTAATGTTTCAGCGTGCGGGACTCAAGGCAGATCCTGCGGCAACAAAAACACTCATCAATTTAGTGGGAGATGATTTAACCAGCCTCAATTCTGCAATTGCACAACTTGCTGCCTATAAAGCTACAGACACAGACAGTGTGGCAGGTACAGAAAAACCCTCAGGTCAAATACTGATTCCAGTGACACAGCGCGAAGTAGCAGAATTAGTCAGTGAAACAGCAGAAGTAAAAGCTTGGGAGTTCAGTGATGCACTTGCAGCAAAAGACGTCGCATCTGCTCTGGACATTTTGAATCGCTTGACAAAAAGCGAAGGAGAGGGCGTCCAGTTTTTAATAGTTATTTTGGCTGCAAGCAAATTACGTGAATTGCTGACCGCACGGGTACTGATCGAGCGTGGTGAGGGTAGCGCAGATGTGTTATTGCAGCAGTTGCAAAGTCAGCCATCGATAGCAAAAAGTGGCAAAAATCGAGCCATTGCGCCTTGGTTGGCACAACGCATTATGAAACAAGCAGGACATTTTCGCACAGAAGAATTGCGCGAAGCTCTCCGTACCCTTGCAGAAGTAGAATATACCATGAAAACGAGCCCGTCCCAATTGGGCAGGCTCGCTCTAATTCGTTGGGTATTGCAGCTACAGTAAGTTATTTGCCTGCGGCGTTTGCTGCCTTCATAAGTCCCGACTTGCGATTTGCAGCTTGATTCTTGTGAAGTACTCCTTTTGACACTGCGCGGTCAAATTCCCTACAGGTTACCAGTGCTGCTGCGACAGCCGCATCACGGTCACCCGCCTCAATGGCTTCTTGCACCTTTTTCGTTTCGGTGCGCAGCTTTGACTTTACTGCTCTGTTGCGCAGGCGCGCTTTCTCATTTGTTTTGATGCGCTTCTTTTGGCTTTTGATGTTCGCCACGTGTTTAGTTCCTCTCAAATTTGTAAGTCACGGCACCTGACCTCACTTAGTTTTGCTCATCACTTCTCATAGAGAGATTACTCTATGTTTTTGTCCAATGAACGCTCTTTCCGTGGGGAGGGAAAGAGTAGTAAGTCAAGCCCTAGAATAGTAACACACAAATGCTACAATGAAAAGCTGTTCTTTTACTGATGCGAGAGGAGCCGGTCCTTTGACGACCACCTACCTAGATTACGCAGCTACAACACCCGTTGATGTGCGCGTTCTGGATGCGATGCAGCCTTACTTTGCCACGCACTTTGGCAATGCAAATAGTCTTTACAAAACTGGTCGTGATGCCTACCATATCCTTGAGGCTGCACGTGAAAACATTGCGACTGCTGTTGGAGCTGCCAGACCCAGTGAGATCGTTTTTACCTCAGGTGGCACTGAAGCTGACAACGCAGCTTTTGTCAGCACGCTTCGTCGCATTGCTCCTGATGGGGGACATTTAGTTACGACTGCTTACGAGCATCCAGCAGTCCTTGACATGGTCAAATGGTTGGGCAAACAGGGTTATGACACGAGCTTTGTCCGTCCACGCCCAGACGGACACATTCATGCTGATGACCTTGAAGCTGTTATGCGCGATGATACAAAAATTGTATCTATCATGCACAGCAATAATGAAATCGGGACAATAAATGATCTGAAATCGCTTGCGCCAATCGCTCGTGCTCATGGTGCGCTTTTTCATACAGATGCAGTACAGTCATTGGGAAAAGTGCCATTAAATGTGCAGGACCTCGATGTTGACATGGCAAGCTTTTCTGCTCACAAGGTTTATGGTCCAAAGGGTGTCGGTGCGCTATATCTGCGTCGCGGCATTAGTTTTGACGCCATGCTGAAAGGTGGGGGGCAAGAAGGCAAAAAGCGTAGTGGCACACAGAACGTCGCAGGTGCTGTAGGATTTGCAAAAGCTGTGGAGATCTGTCTTGCCAATATGGATAGCGAGGCAGTACGCCTGTCTGCGTTGCGCGATCACCTGACTAGTCGCATAATCAACAGTCTTGAAAACACGCAGGCTACCGTATTGTCGGATCTACGTCTGCCAAATATAGCGCCACTACTGATTAATGGCGTTGAAGGCGAATCAATGTTGCTGCAGTTAGATAATCAAGGCTTTGAAGTGTCGACGGGGTCTGCTTGCAGTTCAGGGTCGCTTGCAGCAAGCCATGTTCTGCTTTCGATAGGTGTGCCGCAAGAAATCGCACATGGATCCTTGCGCGTATCACTGGGACGCTTTACACAGGCAGAAGATGTTGATAGATTTGTGGACGCGCTTATCCCCATTGTCGAGAGACTACGCGCAATGTCACCGGTATATGAACGCTACTTTGGCAAAAAAGGAAACGGATAAATAATGAGATACAGTGAAAAAGTAATGGAGCACTTTAATAATCCGCGCAATGTGGGTGTCATTGAGAGCGCTGATGGTACAGGCGAGGTGGGCAATATAACCTGTGGTGACATCATGAAACTTACGATTGATGTTGATGATAATGACATTATTACTGATGCAAAATTCCAGACATTGGGCTGCGGAGCAGCGATTGCGACATCATCGATTGTGACAGAAATGGTCAAGGGTAAAAGCATTCAGAATGCTGCTACACTGACAAAGCAAGATGTTGCTGATGAGCTGGGTGGTCTGCCATCGGCAAAAATGCATTGTTCGATACTGGCAACTGACGGCCTAAAACTTGCCATTGATGATTACTTGATCAAGCAGGGCAGAGAGCCTATCTCGGGTGAAATCAAATCGGCGGATCCCAATTTTGACCCTCATGCCGATTGATGAGGCTGATAAAGGGGAGCATGACCATTAAGTAGCTTGCTTCTGCCTTGTGACCAATGAGCGTCAGCGAGCAACTGTATCTGCGGTATTATGACTTAAAGCGGGAAAAGTACATACAGGAAAAGACGGGAACGTTAACAAAAGAATAAGGGAGCCAGGCATGTCACTGACACAGGAAGAAACAAACCTACTGGGTGTTCAAGATATTGACTTGAAGCTTGCTCAAATTGATGAGCAGCTGACAAATGCTCCCCACAAACAACGCGTAGCAGCAGTGCGCACAAAAGTCGTCGAAGGGAAAAAGCGACTTGCATTGATAGAGCGTGCGCGTGCTGACCTCGAGCAGCAAATCACCGAACACCAGTCTCAAATCGATGAACTTTCTAAGCGCATGCAAGCGCAACAGACAACCATGCAGCAATCAAGCGACCATCGCGCCATCGAGAACCTTTCGCGCGAATTAGAGTCCTTGCTCAAGCAAAAAGAAAAACATGAAAATACTGCCCTCAAATTAATGGAAAAGCGTTCTGAATTTGGTGCGGTCTATGAAGATACTGCAGCAAAAACCGCGCAGCTTACAGAAATTGAAGCGACGGAACTTGCCGTATACAAGGAATATTATCAAAAGCTCAGGATGGCTCAGGCGGCTGCGGAAAAGCAGCGCGAAGCTCTTACGGTAGAAATATCACCGACGCTTCTGTCGCGCTACGAGAAAACACGTGATACAAAGAATGGAATTGGCGTTGCACGCTACAGCAGTGGCAAATGTGGCGCTTGCAGTGTGATGGTGCCAGATGCTCAGCGATCACAAATTGAAAACGCAACAGGGATTCAAAGCTGCCCTAGTTGCAAACGACTCCTCGTTCTCGAGCGCTAAATATTGCTATTATTTTTCTCGCAATAATATCCTGCAATTTCCTTCTTGCAATGAGTCATGTGTGCTAAAATCTAATGGTTCAGGTAAGTGGGATTTTTACCCAATTACACAGGTTCGCATTTTTCGCTATGTTAGGAGTAGCTAATGAATAAACGTGCGCGAAATCGTCTAATAGCGATATCTGTCGTTTCTGTAGTTGTAATAGTTGCCGCGGCTGTATTTTGGTTTATTCCTAATGCCTCGTTGAGCCTTACGGTAGACGACCTTTATGATTCTCCCGAGTATATTGGCGAGACTGTCCAGCTTGCTGGTACGGTTGTTGCTGGTTCATGGGATAGGCAATCAAGTCCTATGACTTTTAAAGTCTTTGACGATGACACTGATTCTACCGCAGAAATCAATATTGTCTTTAACGGACTGCCTCCCTCAAATTTTGGAGATGGGACCGAGGCAATAATTACGGGTCGCGTTGAATTGGGCAACACGATTGTCTCGAATCAGATGGTTACGGTTTGTCCTTCTCGGTACGAGACGAGTGTTGATACTTTAGCCGTATCGGATCTCTTTGATAGGTATTCTGACATGGACATGACAGGTATTCCTGTTCGTGTGAGTGCTCGTGTTGTAGAAGGATCAATTACTGCCCCCGGATCTTCTATTCGTCTAACAGTTCACGATGTTGCAGATCCCAGTATCGAGATGCCCGTCATGTACACAAAGGGCATTCCCGATAGCATCACTGGTGGGACACCGATTGTTCTTACTGGTCACATGACTGAGTCTGGTGCATTTGATGCAGCTGATATTGCAAACATCAGTGACTAGTTTTAGAGGAAAGTAGCGGGGTAGTAGCGATAATGGCAATGCTGGCACAGCCAATATGTGCCAGATGTGTCGTGTTGGAAGGAATTAAGGAGAAACAATGAGAATGCTCGGACAAATTGGGCTCTGGATAGGGTTAGCGGGTGCAGCAGCAGCTGTGCTCTTCTACCTGTTTGGACGCCTAAAGACATGGTTCCCCCAAATGAAGGTTACCGATCGCTTGCTTGCACAGGCATCAAATTGGGGTAACTATGCAACGCTCGCTTCAATGATTGGTATGTCAATTGCATCCGCAGTCCTAACGGTTGGTTTTGTGGTTGACGATTTCAGCATGCTCTATATTGCACAAAATCACAGTAAGGACATATCGAACCTCGCGTTCTTTTATGATCTGTCTGCGATTTGGGCAGGTCAGGCAGGATCGTTGCTCTTTTGGGCATGGCTGATGACCCTGTTTGCAGGGTATTTGGCCTTCCGCAATACAAGACGCGATGACTCAACTGGTCTTCATTCAATGTCACTTATGGTGCTGAACTTTTTAATCCTCGTCTTTAGTTCTTTCATGGTTACAACAAAGGGTCATATGCCCTTTTTGCCAACGCCAGCACACATGTATATTGATGGCATACTGGTTGGGCAAGCAGCAACCTTTGGCATGAATCCGCTCTTGCAGCATTGGGCGATGATTTTGCATCCTCCAACACTATTCTTGGGCTATGCTGGTCTAGCAGTACCCTTTGCTTATGGTATGGGTGCGATTATCTCGCGCGACTTAAGCTCTGAATGGGTTAAGGCCTGTGACCGCATCACCGTCTTTTCCTGGTACTGGCTGGGTATTGGTATTTGGGTAGGTGCGATTTGGGCCTACGTAGTTCTCGGTTGGGGAGGATTTTGGGCATGGGATCCTGTTGAAAATGCGTCCATGCTGCCCTGGTTTGCTGGTCTTGCTCTGATTCACTCCATGACGGTTTATCGTCGTAAAGGCAATATGAAGGTATGGACGCTGATGCTTTCTGCCTTAACCTATACGATGGTGGTAATGGGTACCTTTATCGTGCGAAGCGGAATCATTGACTCTGTTCATGCGTTCCCCGAAGATCCTATTGCGCGAAATGTGTTCTTTGCCATCATGGTGGGATCCATGCTGGTCATGTTCATTGGTGTAATCTATCGCTGGAGAGACTTGAGAAACAATAGTGATTTTGACTCACTATCTGGCAAAGATGCCATGTACTACATCAACAATGTCATCATGACCTTGATGACTCTAATTCTACTGTTTATGACCACCTCACAGGCAACGATTGATCGCGTATTTGCGATTAGCCAGTATGAGGTCATCGCGCGCTTCTTAGGAATTATTTATCTTGCATTAATTGCGATCTGTCCAATGCTTAACTGGAGCAAAACAGATGGCAAGACCTTCTTGCAGCGTATTTGGGTTCCTGCGCTGGTCAGCTTGTTACCCTTTGCGCTATTGACAGTGCACTGGTGGACTGACTTACATCCTGTCTATCACACTATGGCAGCAAGTCCTGACTTCATGGCAGCAGAGAACTTCACCATGTACGGACCGTTCCTGTACTCTGCCATTGCACTGGTTGCATTCTACCTGTCCTGCTTCCTCGTTGTTACGAATGTGTTCTTGTTTGTTCGCGGGACGAAGGCGCGTATGGCAGGTACTGGTGAAAATGCACTTGCCGCCTTTGGAAATATCCTAACTAAGGCACGCATGCAATCTGGTGGATACATTTCTCACCTTGCGATTGGTCTTACTGTTATCGGACTAATTGGTTCGATCATGTATGTAGAATCACATCGCTTCGATGTGCCACTGCGTGAAGGTTATCGCGTAGAGGTTTCAAATTATGCCTTCACCTTGCAAGACTTCACCAAAGAAACGGTATATGAACACGACAATGAAGAAACGAAAGAAACTGCATTCTTTTCTGTCGAGCGCGATGGTGATCATATTGGCTATATCGCACCAACCAGATATCATGACCCAATTCGTGACATGAATCGCATTAATGCCTCTGTTAAGTCAGAGCCTTTGCGCGACATATTCCTGACATTGGGCAATGAGGATATCGTTGAAACCATTCCTATCACAATTATGATTAATCCACTGATTTGGGTTATGTGGATTGGATCTGGTCTCCTGTTGGTAGGTAATGCACTTGCTGCATGGCCAAAACCACAGACGCAAGCAGCACTTGCCGCTGCTGCGGGCAAGGGTGTTGGCGTTGCATCAGACGATGGCAAAAAGCCTAAATCTAGTTCTAAGTCTGGCAAAGGGGCAAAGAAGAGTGGTCCCATTAAGAATGAAAAGGCAAAGAAGTAGTATTGTTAAGGTAAGCAGCTTAGATAAAGGTATATATGTCAAAGACTGCTCATGTCTCAGATAGCAAACAAGCAGGTTCTGCAAATGCAGAGCCTGCTGTTGCCGCTGTGCCTGCAATAATTGCTCACAATGTTTCGCGCAGTTTTGGTCCGCGCAAGGCACTTGACAGTGTGAGCTTCAAACTGCCTGACAGGGCGTTTCTGTCCATTTTTGGACCGAATGGTGCGGGCAAGACGACACTTCTCAAGATCCTTGCAACCCTGCTTCCAGTAACAGGAGACGGAACCGCGCAGGTCTGTGGGTTTGACGTAAAGTCAGAAGCAGAGGAATTGCGCCGTCGCATTGGACTAATTAGTCATAATCCTCTTTTGTATCGCGATCTAAGCGCAGAGGAAAACCTGCAGTTCTTTGCAGAGCTGTACTGCATTCCCAATCCGAAAGAGCGCATCGATGAGCTGCTTGAAGCTGTCGAATTGAAGCACAGGCGCTACGATGTAGTGCGCGGATTTAGCCGCGGCATGACGCAGCGCTTGTCGATTGCACGTGCCTTGTTGCCACGTCCCCAAGTGTTATTTCTAGATGAGCCTTATTCTGGCCTTGATCCACATGCGTCTGACATACTGGACTCACTGATTGAAAATATTCGCGATCAACACACCTTTGTGATGGTTAGTCACGACCTGGATAAAGGACTTGATTTGGCAAGTCATGCCTTGATTTTGTCACGAGGAAAGATTGTTCTTTATGATCGTTGCGATCATCTGGATCAGACCGAATTCAAAAAAGTATACCGCGAGGTTGTGGGGCTGGGAGTTTCATAATGGATGCTCCTAATAAAGACATGAACAGCAGTAAGAGTACAGCAAGTGATGCGCTGCCAAATCTTTCAAGTTGGCGCCAATATAAAGCGTTGTTACGCAAAGATATTGCCCAGGAATTCCGTACCAAAGAGATGATAACCTCAATGGGACTCTATGGCATGCTGGTATTAGTAATCTACTACATTGCATTGTCGCGAACGGGCACTGATTTTGATATTACCACCATTGCTGCGGGTCTACTGCTACTGATGATTGTCTTTACTTCAATGCTGGGTTTGAATCGCTCACTAATTCACGAACATGATCAAGGTCAGCTTGAAGCTTTGCTACTTGCACCAATTGACCGTCCAATTATCTTTCTTGCAAAGGCAACAACAAATCTACTGTTTTTGTTGGTAGTCCAACTAGTTGTTGTGCCTTTCTTTTATGTGATGTTTGTGTCGGGATCTATGCCGATATTAATGGGTGATGTTACCCCTGGACCCTGGTGGAAGCTAGCAATTGCACTACTGTTGGGATCGATAGGCATTGCTGGAATTGGAACTCTGCTTGCAACGATTTCAGTCAATACAAAAGGGCGGGACTTCATCCTTGCGGTATTGTTTATCCCTGTAATGTTCCCGCTGTTGCTCGTTTTAGTGGCAGCATTAAATGCAGTAATTGTGGGCGGAACAGGCTATGAAGCCGAGTTTTGGACCATGTGTGCCGCTGCACTAGGCTTTAACGCCATTGTGATTGCCGCAGCATATGGGCTGTATGAATTTATCTTAGGAGTGTGATAGTTGCTGTGAAAAGAGAACTACAACTTGCTCTGATTTTAGCGATAGTTGGTGGACTGCTCACCACTATTGCCTTTGTAATGGCATTTACGACTGCGAGCATGCAGCATCACAACACAGTAGTCAATGCGCCTGGATTTATTGACACGGTGTACGAACTTGCTCCGCCGCAGCTACAGCCAAATCCTCCTGATGGGACAGTAAATTATCACAATCCCTGGTTTTCGCAAAAGATATTTTACTTCCATGTGCCCCTTGCACAGCTGTCCTTGCTCGTATTTACGATTGCAGCGATTTTCGCAGGACTCTTTTTGAAGTTCCGTGATCCAAAGTATGACATTCGCAGCCGCATTGGCATGGAAACAACCCTACTCTTTACAATTGGTACGATGATTTCTGGATCAATGTGGACACGGGCGTCATGGATTAATAGCTGGGGAGAATTGGGGCGTGTGCTCTTATCCGAACCCAGACTCGTTACATATACGGTCATGCTGATGTTTGTGGTGGCATACTTTGTGCTGCGCAAATCAGTAGAAGAAGAAGAGAAGCGCGCAGTTTACAGCGCAGTATTTACTATCCTTGCTTGGATTATCGTACCTTTCTCATTTGCGTATACGCGACTAACACAAGAACATACTGCCCATCCTACCGATGTATTGCAGCAGGGAATGGACACCTCAAATCTTATTCCCTTCATTATTGCGATTATCGGAATGATGGCATTTGGCTATGCGATTTACGTATTGCGCGTTGCAGAAGAACGAAAGCGTGCGCAACTCGCCCTTATAAAAGAAGACATTGAAGACAAGCTGGCAGACCTCTAGTCGAGCCTCAAATTAAGGAGAACATGTCATGGATATATTGCACCCAACAATGACCGAACTATATGCCCTCGTCTTGCATGACCTACCTTATGTGATTGCTGCATATGCAGTTATTTGGTTTGCACTTGCAGCGTATGTTGCAACTCTCATGATGCGCATGATGAAAATTGAGCGCGAGATCCAGGTATTGCAAGACACGGTGGACACAAAGCTGAAAAAGGCGGCATCTGACAAGAGCTAATCCAAAGCCAGCAGAACAGAGGATTTAAGTCATGTACCAAATAGCGACCATTTTATTCTGGACGTCTTTTTGTGGCCTACTTATGGCAACAGTTGCTTATGGACTTGAAGTTCTCAAGCGCAAAAAGGCGGGTAAGCCCATTGCGCGCGTCCTCTTGGTGGCTTCTTGGATTTCTCTGACAACATCCATTGGACTGCTCTCTGTCTATCACGGAGGGACGCAACTTACAGGACCTAACACCCTAGTGTTGCTTGCGTGGGCACTTGTTTTAGTCTACTTTGTCCTGGGACATTTTTTGAAATTCAGCCGCTACGGAGTTGGCTGCACTGCTCTTGCAGCACTATTGCTGTTTATTGCACAAATCATCAGACCAGCTGCTGACAGCCTGGCTCCCTATCCTGAGACTCTTTCTGCCCAGATGGACTCTGCTCTAATTGGCTACCATGTTTTACTGATTACCTTTGCTAATGCCTTGCTGCTGGTTGGCAGCATTGCTGCAGCACTCTACTTGTATCAGGCAAGTGCCTTGTCGCGCAAGCAGACCAATGGTTTACTCAAATCACTTCCACCACTGGCAAACATTGAAAAACTGTGGGTACGCGTTCTTTCTGTAGGATTACCAATTTATTTAGCAGGACAGGCTTTAGGTGTCACTCGTGCGATTGTTGTCGATGCACAAAGCTGGTACTTGGATATACGCATAATGATTTCTGGTGCAATCTTACTCATATTTTCTGCAGCACTGTTTTTGTATTATCGCGGACAGACTGATATTGTTTTGATTGCGCGCATTGCGCTTGTAGGTGCAGTGCTCGTGATAATCCTTATGGTGCTTGCACGCACTCTGCCAACAGGTTTTCACGTCTTTGGAGTATTTGGTTAAATGACGACTGTCGCAGATATTCGCCCCGTTCTGATTACGGGCGCAAGTAGTGGCATTGGGCTAGAGCTCGCACGTCACTATGCGCGCGCTGGCAGATCGCTAATCTTAATTGCGCGCAATGCTGAGCGGCTTACAGCGGTTGCGACTCAGCTGGCTGAACTGCGCTCACAAAGCACAGATGACAACATTGTGACCTTGCCTGTTGATGTTGCAGATGCACAGGCAGTTAGCACAAAATTGGCAGAGTGCGTCCACAATTACGGTGTTCCTGACCTAGTGATAAACGCAGCAGGCATTGTCAACGTGGGACGTTTTTTACAGATGGACAAAGACTACTTTGATGATAATTTACGCATTGACTTTGAAGGTACCGTAAACGTCTGTCGCATAGTTGTTCCCCTGATGGTGCAGGCAGGTAGTGGGCACATCGTCAACATTGCATCGGTCGCAGGCTTTTTAGGCATTTACGGTTACACGGGTTACTCAGCAGCCAAATATGCGGTGATGGGTTTTTCCGAGGCACTGCGCTTTGAGCTTAAGCCCCTTGGCGTTGCCGTAAGCGTTGTTTGTCCGCCCGACACAAAGACACCAGGCTTTGCGGCAGAACAGGCAGCGCGACCCTTCGAAACAGAGGCCATTGCAGGGTCAATAGCTCCTCTCAATGCTCAGACTGTGGTACGCAAAATAATTAAAGGCATCGAATTAAAGCGCTTCTACATTATTGTAGGCGCATCGTCAAAATTCTATTTCCGATTGAAGGGATTGTTGCCAGAAGTATTTCTTGCGATTGTTGACAGTGACATACGTAAGGCTCAGCGAGAAGCAGCTGCAAAGAAGAAGAGTGCTGCTTAAATGGTGACGACCTTGCAAAAATGGACAAAATCAACCACATTCATAAATAATTCATATGACTGTGATACTCTACTCACCAGCAGTCATTCGCGGAACATGATTCCGCATGACATATTTGCCCCCTCGGTCTGCTTGCCTGAACAAATCGCATTAAGCCGAGGGGGATCCACCTGCTGTCTTGACCTTATGGTCAGGTTTTCATAGGAATATTTGTCGCTATGCAACTAGTGCTCATTGGGCTTAGCCACAAGACTGCACCTGTCGAGGTGCGCGAATCAATTGCGCTCAATACAAATGATCAAAGAGCAATTTTTAAGTACGCACATGCTGATGAGCGTGTTCGAGAAGCGGTGATAGTTTCGACCTGCAATCGCAGTGAATTCTACCTAGTCGTAAACCAGAACTGCGATGTTAATGCCCTATTTAAAGATCTGGTTCTCAATCGTCTATCGGAATTTGGAGGGCATGAATCATGCAAAAAAGCAAAGTCAAGCATTACTGAGCCTGTCAAAAAGCCAAAAAGAACCACTGAGAATATCGAGGACTATCTGTACTTTAAGTCGGGTGAAGCGGTAGTTCAGCACCTATTTAAAGTTGCTGCCTCGCTTGATTCTATGGTGGTGGGCGAAGCTCAAATTCTGGGTCAATTAAAAGACGCATATGACTTGGCCTTTGACTGCGGTGTAACGTCGCGAGTTTTCAATAAATTGTTTCGTCTGTCCTTTGAAACAGGTAAGCGTGTCCGCAATGAAACTGATATTGGCAGTAGCGCAGTATCTATATCCTACGCAGCAGTAGAACTTGCAAAGCGTGTTTTTGAGAGCCTGGAGGGCAGACGCGTTTTGCTGTTGGGCGCAGGTGAGATGTCAGAACTGACAGCGACACACATGCAGGCACAAGGAGCAAGTGAGGTTGTGGTGTGTAACCGCACCTATGCGCGCGCAGAAGAACTTGCAGAAAAATTCAAAGGCCGTGCCGTAGACTTTGATCAGCGCTATGAGGTTTTGAAGCAGGTTGACATTGTCGTTTCTGCCACAGCCGCAACTGAATATGTTGTCACAAAAGATGAGCTAGCGTCAGTGGTGTCACGTCGTCGTAATCCACTGTTCTTTATCGATATTGCTGTTCCGCGCGACATTGACCCGACCTGTGCAGACTTTCGCAATGTATACGTATATGATGTTGATGCGCTTGATGGAATTGTTGAGTCAAATCTTGCAGAACGTATGGTTGAAGCAGCAAAAGCAGAAGTCATTATCCAAGAAGAAATAGAGCGTTTTGAAAAGTGGCTTGAACTGATGGAGGTCGAGCCTACAATTGCAGCAATGCGTGAACAGGCAGAGGCCTTGCGCCAAGCAGAAATTCAGCGCGCACGTAAACATTTGGGAGATTTAGGACAGGCAGATCTTGAAGCGATTGATAGACTGACTCAGTCGATTGTTAACAAAATGCTGCATACTCCGACTAGTCGATTGCGCGAAGCAAGTGACGGGCGAAAGGGAGTGGCAGTAATTGAAACAACACGTTACTTGTACGACATAGATGAAGAGCAAGATGCGCAAAAAGGTTTTCGCTTAATCCGAAGCTTGCTGGGTAAGCGTCCGCGGGCAGCAGGGGAGTAACAAATGATGAATCAAAAGCAAAGAGAAAAGCTTGTTATTGGAACGCGTGGCAGCAAACTTGCCCTGTGGCAAGCCCATTACATTAAAGATATGGTTGCAGAGGCTACGGGACTACCTGTTGAGATTAAGACCATTAAAACGACAGGGGACAAAATACTTGACGTTCCTTTGGCAAAGGTGGGTGGTAAGGGACTTTTCACAAAAGAGCTTGAGGTCGAGCTGCTCAACGGCACAGTCGATTTATGTGTGCATTCGATGAAGGATGTACCAACCGATCTGCCAGAAGGGCTGGCAATTGCTGGTATACCCCTGCGCGAAGATGCGCGGGATGTACTAATTTCGCACACAGGAGCAGGCTTTGGTGAGCTTCCAGAAGGTGCGCGTGTAGGAACAAGCTCTTTGCGTCGCATCGCTCACGTGCGAGGCTTGCGCCCCGATATTGAGATTGTTGATGTTCGTGGCAACTTGGACACGCGCATGGGAAAGGCCGAGAGCGGAGAACTTGATGCCGTGATACTTGCTGCTGCGGGCATTCGCCGTTTAGGCTGGGGCAGTCGCATCACTACTTATCTGTCGACAGACATCATGATTTCTGCAGTAGGGCAGGGTGCAATTGGTGTTGAAATTCGCAAAGATGATGTCTATATGAACGAGGTATGCAAGCACATCACTGATGCTGATACCTTTGCCTGCATTACGGCAGAACGCATTGTCATGAACCGTCTTGAGGGTGGATGTCAAGTGCCTATTGCTGCTTATTGTAGACGCATTGCTGGGGTAGAGCACGGTGAGGATGCCATTACTATGGATGCCATGGTTGGCTCAGTTGATGGGTCTACCATCCTGCGCGTGAGCGAAGTAGGCAGCATCAATAATCCTGTGGCATTGGGCGAACTACTTGTTGGTCAATTGCGTGATTTGGGCGCAGATGAAGTTTTGCGTGAAGTTCGGGCTGCAGCAGATGTTGCCGACTTAAAATGAGCATTGCAGGCAAAACGATTGTTTTGACCCGTACGCCTAGGCAGAGTGCATCCATTGCTGACGCTCTTATTGCAAAAGG
>Ga0123355_10002105_pt1 | contig 28073 bp, 19 predicted proteins | sample TergutEmb28metaG_3_FD_89872 | JGI IMG/M metagenome (GOLD analysis project Ga0123355, IMG submission 89872) | Embiratermes neotenicus P1 segment gut microbial communities from Petit-Saut dam, French Guiana - Emb289 P1 | ecosystem: Host-associated > Arthropoda: Insects > Digestive system > Gut ... | reverse complement strand
TTTTGTTGGTTAAATAAAGAAAACCCTTAATAAATTTTTTTAAAAAAATAATTTTTCTTTTTTCAAACATTTTTTTTTTTTTATTATCTGTTTTCACCCCCAAATTTTTTTTTTTTTTTTTTTTATTGTGAATGTGTATGCTGTCCGACTGTTACTTGTTGTTTAATTTTGAATAGGTGTAGGTGAGTACCTGGGCAGGCTCGATAAAGGTTGTAGAAAGCAAGATCGTACTGTTACAGTGGTAGAGCCAGGAAGTAGCCTGGGTAGAAATTACTGTTACTATTATTAGTATAGGATCATATCTACAATGCAGTGAACACAGCAAAGGGTTGTGGGATTTTTAAACCTGAAGCTGTGGTTGTTGAACCTGTGACTTGGTTGGGTCCTGACAGGGTATGTTTCCCATTGGTGTCAATGACACATTCTGTATTTTGAAGGAGAGGTTTAAAACACATGACCTACACTGATATTCTAAAGGTAAGGGAGCTTACACATCTTATTGCTGAATGAATATGGCAGTCATGTGCCAGGTGTGAGCATTATTCCAGGTAGTTAGTTAGTTAGATTTATTTTCCATAAATCCAATCAAAATACAATTTCATGTGGATGTGGAAATAGTCAATATAAACAACATATAGTTAACACGTAGATGGAAGAGCTATCAGTAAATTTTACTTAAAGGAAGAATATAAGTGTTGTCAAATAAATTTATACAGAAACAGATTTAACAAACAATAAATGAAATACAATGAATGATTTAATTATTAAAAATTCAACATCAGCAATCATTAATTACTGGTAAATTCCCTGTACTAGGATTGCTGAGTAAGTTCCAGTCAAAGTATTCTTGAATAGTATAAAATGAACCTTCCAAAAGAAATCTTTTTAAGGCTGATTTAAATTTCATGTCACTAGATATTTTTATCCTTGGAGGCAAGCAATTGAAGACTTTGATTCCTGAGTGATACACTCCCTTTTGTACCTTAGACAAATGCACTGGAGGCAGATACAGGTCTGAACAGTGTATTACCAATGTTATAGCTTCTCTTGTTTTAGCTCAGAATCAAAAGCAAATTTAATTACCTTGGGAATGAAGGCAACACCAGGATGGGAGTTGTATGTTCCAGTTCCTGCTCCATGCAATGCTTTGATGTTATAATTCCATGAGCACTGAGGCTTAATTGCCTCCTGTTAGTGTTTATAACTGATGGCATGTGTTTATTCCCCAGGCACCACTTTTGTCTACAAACTTCCTGTATGAGATAGACAGGATAACACAGGATATTGTGTCAGTGAGTATGCCACATCTTGATACAGTATATCTAAAATGTACAATGTTACCAGTGTCATTGACATGTTTATATACTATAACTAAAGTAACATCATGATTTGTTGAGTGGTTCATCTGGTCCCAGCACTTTTTTCTGTTCAAATGACACAGGACAAAAAAGAGGTTAGTTTCAGAATTGAATTTCAGTTCTTCCTGACCCTCCTTTTGAGCTGCACTTCCTTTATTGTCCCTGTAAGATATGATATTGGCTCACATGGCATAATTTTCCTTTTGAATATTTTTGCATTCAACTGTGGTGCAAGTTTTCAGATTTTATAATATTTTTTTGCCATTACTTGTACTTCACATTATTCAGTGTGTACTCTTCAACATGAATATCTGGCTGCTGGATTAGGGTTACTTGATGTCTTGAAATAAGCTTTGGTCAGCCACATTCCATGTTTGATTTATTCATAACTGTCTTGCTGCCCAACTTCATTTTCTTCAGTATGCACTGTTTGAATATGACCCTAACTTTGTAAACACATTGGTTTTCATCAATGCTAAGATTTCAGTCAGGCTATAATATTGAGCACGTGCATTACTGAGTTTGTTACATATACTTTTCATTGCCCATATCAAGCATAACTTTACCTAGTAAGGTTCATTTTTGTTTTCAGTAAATGTAGAATTCTTCAGTGTATGACAGAATCTGTCACATTTCATTCTGTTTCTGTCAGTGGCCATAATACCTGTTCTGGTGTTGACCAGTAACATTTCCATAAGCTGCTTTTACTGTGTCCCATTTGCACCATAATCTTTTTAAAAATTCGTATCCTGGATAGTCATATCAGGCAGTCAACCAGGGGCTGCATATTTTCAAGAGGATAAGATGCTGGGTTGGGTCTCGCTGTGCTTTTAACTCATTGGGAGCACACATCAACTTGTACACTACAGGCATAGAAGGTCCACTGTATACACTGTCAGGCCATGGTTGTTACTTCAAGAAGAAATTTCTTCAAATGAATGTGTGTCTAAAATCAATTATGCTATGTTTCATTTGTAACACTTTGTTTTATATAACCATGACATGCATTTGGAAGTATCAACCCTGTGTTTATGAAACACAAGGAACTGTGTGGTTGAACACCCTGCAGTGTTATGGGATCACACATTTCACTTTTACAACAGATGAACTGCTGAATGGAAGATGGATATACACATGAAATTGTAATATGCAGAACTGACATACAAGTCATCAAAATTAAGAAATAATTAAAGATATTTATTGCAGTTACTTTATACAGATTCATTCCTAGCTGTGAATATTCAAAACAAGAAACTAAGAGCAGGCAACAGAAGGAAGGGGATATGCCTTTGATCCCATGTTGCCCTTACCCTTACCCAGGGATATATGCCTTTGATCCCATGTTGCCCTTACCCTTACCCAGGGATATATGCATTTGATCCCATGTTGCCCTTACCCTTACCCAGGGATATGCCTTTGATCCCATGTTGCCCTTACACTTACCCAGAGACGTAAAAATCCTAGGCAACTAAATTTCGAACAGTGATACCTAATACTTGTGGGTCTTCAGTATGGAACTTGCTTCAAATCATCATTCTGGTATCCAGAATTTTGAGGTGGCTTCCAGATATTTGGAAATTTGTGGACACCTGCCCTAATCAATTTGAGAAACAGTCTATAGTGATGTACCTGTAAACCCACAGATTGTGTGGGTTTTCCCCCCTCCTGTAAGAGTGAATGTGAACCATGTCTCTTATCACCCACAGACAAGTCATTCATTGCTATATCACATAATGTAACTCTCACACATAAAAGCAGGTTTCTGTATTGAATGTTTTTAACAACATAAATATAAAATTGAAATAAACACATTTCAAAAGGACCATAAACTATGTGGTGCATTAAAATATGTGTAGTATTTGAAAACTTCAGGCATGAGTACACATTCATTCATAATTGTACTTTTTATTTGAACTTTTTATTTTTAAAAATGTATGAAATAAAAGAATAATTTGAACAGGTGTAGAAATGAGCACTTGAAATGCAAAGTGCTCTGGGTCTCATTAAGTTGGAGTTTAAAGGCCATATGCTACAGATTACTCTAGGTTGAGCTAGGGTGGAGATTTTACATGTTTGCAGTGCATGACACTGCATGTTTCTGAAACCTTAAACCTGTACTGAACCCAAAGGAGTATGCCCATCATAATATGGAAGAACCACTTGCAGGCAAAATTAGACCATCTTACCACAGGAATGTGGTGGAATCAGCTTGTTAAATAATTCATATCAAATTTGATGTTACAGGCCATTCTGTCTGCACAGAAGTTGGGGCTGGAAGGTGAAGTTAAGATCCCAGGATACAAGGACTGTGTGCTGTTGACGAATGGTGCCAATATGACAGCTGCTCAACTGACACGATTGCGCAGACAGTTCCTTTCATACACAAAACTCCACCCAAATAATGACATCAGCAAGATCGGCTCAATATTTGTACAGTTCCTCAACACCAGTCTGAGATGAAGTATCCAGGATACTTCCTTTGTACATGAGTTTTATTGTCAGTATTCTTGTTTTGTTAGAAATTGTTTAAAAATAAAGTTCATTCAACCAATTAATGATGTCAGTCAACTACATCAGCCTAGGAAGCCACAATTAAGCCACATACTGGTCAGCTGATGTCCCTAACTTCTGTTTCCGCTTAAAAAGAAAAAGTTTCTCTCTGAAGCTTGCCAATGGAGTAACAACATTCTCTCTGTTTAGCCATCAGCAGTGTGAAGGAGCAGTGCATTGTTTGTATCTCACAGCAAGCAACATACTGCATGTACCCACCCATGACTTTGCAACAGTGACAGCAAATCCAGGAGTCCCCCTCCTAACATTTTGTCAAGAAGTTCAGCTTGATTCATCATTGATAAGTTCTCTCTTCTTGGAATCACATGGTCATTTCTTCAATGAACCAGAATCCAACCACTTCTCCTTACATATAATTTTTATTAGCACCAAAAAGTTATATTTAATTAAGTATAAAATAACTGACAGCAAAGAACAAGTATGTGTAATTAAACAAAGGCCTGGCAACATTACAGCTACCTCAGACAATACTAGATTAATGCATAACTAACTTTTCAGTGGCTAGGGTCATTACAAGGATAGTGTCACTGGACTTAATGTTTGTTATGACCTAATTCTTTTTAAAATGGTCTGTGATAGAATAACTGGTAAAAATACACCATGATTTAAACCTGAAAAGTGTGAAATCGGTAGTTTTCAAAAAACTGCTCTTTAATACATACTCTGCAGATGTAGTGTTAACTGACCTACAAATCAGTAAAAGTCTTCTGACTGAATTTTTCTATTGCTGATAGGAATTAGCATACAAGTTTGTCTGTGGCAAGCACTGCCACATCTTAGCTTACCCAGTGTAAGGCTATGTCAAAGCACTGACAATGATAAGGGCTCTGAATATGCATACAAAAAGCTGAACACAAATGTCAGGGCACTTCCAGTACTTGTATTATGACTTCCTGCCAAGTTTCTCCACCAGCAGTGACCACATGTTTTTTCCAGACAAAAAAAAAATCTCACAATATAAGTTAACTTCTTGATTCCCCTCATAATATAGTTGATCAAAGCAATAAGTGAACATTCTAACCAAATGTTTCCAGGAACCAATGAAAATATCTTTGAACTTATATGTTGCCTTAATGTTATAAGAAAACAAGCAAAAGAAAACTGCATTTTGTGAAACAGAAGAGATGCTTTTACCAGCAAGAATGTGTAAATAAACATTCCTCTGGAGTTTAAAGTTCAATTAAAAGTATTAGACTGTGATTTGTCAACATTAACTTCCTTCTTTCCATGACTGAAAAGACGAGAATAAAATAAACTTCTGCTGGCCTGCTGGTAGAACAATTACATGTACTTAAAGAAGAGATGCCTTGCAAATTTGCAGAGACATGTGATTTTGCAGAATTCTGTGAAGTTGTATTATGCAGCTGCATGTTTTTAAACACTGCAGTACAAAGCTCCCAGCCTGTACCCAAATTGTCATATACTGAACTCCACACAATATCTGTTCCCTTTTCTCACACTATGCCTTATCAAAACAAATTTCAGTATTACTCACAAAACACACACATGAACAGAAACCAAAACCTGCACCATGCACATTTTATAGCGTTACTGGTAATATAAAATGGTTTTGCCCAGTAAGGAATTATCACAGTGTGAATCTGAAACAAAAGGCAGTTGAATACTGTTAAACCTGTGGCAGAGTTTGCAAAAGCCTTAAGAATATGGTTGCCTTCTGCTGTTACGATGTTACTGGACCAAGGTGACCACTGCTGTATTCATACATAATGAACAGTACTGCTGTATGATGTTTTATGCAGACCTTTTCCGAAATTTGCGAGGATTACATTAACATACCTCAGCAATGTGCCAAACCAGATTTTAACCCACTGGCACTGAATGTTACATACATGTAACATGCAGGGTGATGCTCAAAATGCCGAAAGCCATATAAATATATCTGCCCTTATGTAGCCCCCATTCAAAATCTGTCTTCTGCATACCACTACCAGCATTTAATTCTGGTGCTCAAAGCAACAAATTAGAATGCATAAAAATACATAAATCTGTTGCCTTCAAGAACCTTTTCCTTCACTCAAAAATTGTAAAGCACAGAGGAATTCATGTAGGTACAGAAATAAAAGCACATACGAAAAGTTTATGCATCTCAAATTTGTTCATTAGTGCTTGATGCTTGCACAATAAATCATGTAGTAGTAGTACTCTGAAACAAGAGGCTAAAAACTATAACAGATAAAATTGTGTATGTAAAAAAACAATTCAGTAAAACAGTAAATGGTTAAAATCAACACATATCGAAGACGTTGTTTGTTTCAATGAGACTTTCTTATGTACATCACTTACAACAACTCACTGGTGATCTGTACAAAATACTGGGAGACATAATCAGAAAAAGAAAAAAAGGAGTTTTACATTAACACATGGATATCCTGCAGCATCAAATAAATGGCTGGTAGTTATATAGTAAAAACAGGATGGTGAAGTTTCTGTTGTTCCAAAACCCAAATTCTGTGCAAAATTATTTTTTATACACAATAATTTTGTGTTCATAACAGTAGTGTGCATCTTCACTGTCTGGCAAAATGATAGTCATTAATGGTACCATCACCATCGTCAATTTCCTTTCCTTTGTTTTTAATACTGGCATATAAAGACCAAGAAAACTTTTTATTTTTCCACAAATTATGTTATTCCTTTCACTTCCCTGCCATTTTCAAAGACAACCTGGACAGTCGCAGTTGCCAGTTTTCTCTCAGTTCATTTTGTCCTGAAAAATATAAATTTATGGTGCTATGTTCCATGCTGTAAAATTTCAAAAAAATGTTTCTGTCTTCTGGTGTGATCTTAGTACTACATTATGAAGAGGTTTTAGAAAAGGTGGGTTGCACCCTCATAATAAATTCACATGCATCACTTATATAATTCTAATATGTACTGTCACTGATAGGTCACTTCAAACTTTCGGTAGCATTTCACAGCTGCCTGATGGTGGAATGTTCCAGATCAAATCCCAGACCAATTTTCATACTTTTTTTTGTTCTTCCAGTTAATGATGCCAGACCTGACCCTTAGGCTTATGTCCCTCAACATCAGCCACAGTTTAAACTACAATACAGCTCAGTATCAAGGCACACTACATCACACATTATTATAAAACTGTGTGTAAGTGTGCATAAGTACATAAACTATGCAATTATTCTTTGTAAAGCTTCTCTTTTAAATAATTTTAATGATGGATTGCAATTCACAGGAAACATATCAGTATTTGGAACAGTAAATAAAATGTTGAGATTGGAAATGACTGTCCTGAAAAATGACAGGCAAGTATATGGAAATATGTAACATCAAGGAAGCAGAAACATAACAAAAAACAGTAGCACAAAGCAGGGCTGAGAAAATGGTGATACTGTCACACTTTGTGAACTACTGTTAAATGTGTACAACATGTAGTAAATCAAGATGCTGTGGTACACTGGTTGAGAAATACTGAAATATAATCCGGTTTTCCAACAATCTTACAAATTCTGCCACACATTCTGGAACAAAAAGATCTGACATGAAACAAACTGGTACTTAATATAATCAAGTAAGCTTGTGAAATGCAGGTTAGGTATATTAGGCCACTAGGTGGTTCTGTCTGCATATTGTAGTATAAAGCAAGCTTATGAGGAGGGGGATTCCCTCAGACAATGCCCAAACTATTTCACGGATTTCCGTTTGCTCAACTGGAACAGAAACAATGTTTGAAATCTGATGCTGAGGGCACAGGATGCTTTAAGTACACAACATTCTCTGTGACTGCAACATTTCAGTTTCAAATAAGATGAACAGCTAACGTAACATGCCTTCAGAATCCAAGATATATCATGCTTCATCTCAGATTTCATCATTCAGTTAAACACACTTCAGCATTAGTGGATTTGCTCTTTCAGAAGTGACATGTCAGTTTGTGTGTGAAACTGGGTGAAGGGCTGACTCAGAATTTAACCGTATCACTTTCAGTGTTCACAGCAATGGTGTGTCTGTCAGTAGATGTGCAAGGTAGCACCATTTGAAATTTTCTGGGGGGAAAAGCATGTCATCGGCATGCTGTGTCTGTAACAGCCATTCAAACTGTTTGCAGGAATGGTCATTTTCATCAGGGCACAATGTGTTGGTTACAGCAGAAAAATGGTATGAAGCTGTGACAATGACTGTGCTGCATGATGAGATACAAAAAATTATGTGCCAGAAAACATAATATGAAAATAGCATAAAATAAGCTCAATTGCATGGTACAAAATATAAATACTGGCTCATATTGTTACACTTGCTGCTGTATGCTACACAAGTAAACACACTTTTTGCTTAAAAGATTACTCTTATGTGTGAGATCTGAGGTTCTCACAGCAGTGTTGCTTAAGTTTCAACTGGGATGTGTCACTGGATAGGTAGTTCCTGGAGTGTTGAGGGATCGATCAGCTACAACTATACCTACGTAACACCACACATTTCTCCCAATGTAGCTATTCTTGTACTGCTTGACCCTGAAGGCAAAAGCACTACAATCCTTCAAAACAATGGGAACCACTTGCCCAATGACACAACAACATGTTCCAAAAAACCTGAATCTCTGTCTCTCTAGTGTACTGAACTATGTACATAACATGACTGTATGTTATGACAGAGTCCTCATGAGAAACAGACATGAGATTCTCAGTAAGATGCATTCCTCTGTAACAAAAAATCAGCAGGATGCTTATTGGCAGGGGACTACAAACAGAAAAGCCAAATGTCCTCAACACAGCACTAAACAAAGACCAAAGTCACAGACATTCCACGACAGAGGTACACCTTCACAATGGACCAGTCTGCAACCAAGCATTTATAAACATACTATCAGTGCTGACTGTTTGTTTGAGGGTTGTGTGCCCTGCTTACTTCTGGGAATCGTTTGTCACATAAGGAAACTCTGCACCAGAGAATGCTAAACCTGGACATTTAATTGAAATCATCATAGACCATATATAGTATCTGCCACCAAAAACACTGTGGCAGCATGGGTATTTGTTTCTTATCAGAAAAGTGAACTGTTAAAATGATGTACTCTCACAGGAAGAGTTTCCTCATCATGAGGAGTAACACAAATTTTTACCTTAAAACATTAAAGGAAGGGTTTCACCCTTCATTTGGTGGCTCACAAACTGACACCAATTGAGCAGGAAGCACATTATGTCTTACAAATAAAGTAAACTGAAAATGTATTGCAAGAAATTACAACAGAAGTGCTTCATATTCCCCATCCAAGATTACAGGAATCCTGCCCAGAGAAAATACACAATGAAAAAAGAGCTACTATTTGAAGGGAGGGATTGACAAATTCATCAGTTTGATCAACATTATAGACTTGCAGTCACAGAGAACCATGAATACCATACTTTACAAGAGCTAGTGTGTGACAACTCTGAAACTTAATTATCCAAAAAACTCATACATACTTAAATAATACAGAACAGTACCATCATTCAATGCAAATGTTGCTATGTATCACAACACTGAGTACAAGCAACTTAACAATAACATGTATCCTCCAAACACAAACAGACTGTGACAACACATTACACACACATAAGTTTCCAAACATATCTGAATTTGATGTCACCTCAAACTCACGTAAATATAAGTCTTAAACACACTGAGTACTGAATGTTGCTCCTGTTACAAATGAGTCTTTTTGAATTCTTTGTGCACATACAACAGTAAAGTTCCATGTCAGTGACTTCTGTCTGTACTAGTTCCTTCACGTCTACTATATTAAGTTCAAGATATAAAAAAGTGATGGCCAATGAGCACACATGAAAAAAATTCACATATTTTCAAGAACTTTAAACTGGCAGTGTCTAATAAACTGTGCTCATTTCATTATTTTTCGACCCAAACAAACCAACTTCAAAATTAATATCCATGAAACTTCAGCTTTGAACTTTTGAAAATGTTTGTACCTTATTCAAAGCTGTGAGGAAAACCAAAATGTTTACTTCTGGTTAATATCCAGTCAGGGATGTCACTACCAAAATTAGGTGAAATACCTCATTTGCTATTCAAACAGAAATTTGCAGAACTCCAAAGGCACAAACACGCTGCACTACATAAGCATTCCAGTTATCTAATAATATGACTCTCACTTCCTGGTACAGTAAACCCTCATTAATCCAGTCACAGTCAATCCAGATCAACAAAAATGAAAAATTCCATTCACAGTTGAGTACAAACTCTAAAAGACACATTGGGATTTAGTAAGGCTGATGAGTCACACCACTACACTGATTATGGCACAGACAGAACATTCATTAATGTGCTGCCAAGTCTTGGTTTTTATTCAGTATTGTTGTTGACTCTGAGTCAGACCGACACTATTGCTTATAACTGAACTGGATGAAGGAGGCCCTGGATTTCAGCATCTGACAGAGGAAGAAATTGCTGCATATGTTCTTAAGGCTTCTGCTATGGATGAAGGATCAGATAATGAACTAGATAAACCATGAGAATCTACAATTAAAAAGTAACTTCTTAGCTCTGCAAGAAATGGCACTGATGCAATTGTCAATTATGTGGGCTCTTCAACCAATCGAAGATTGCAGGCATGTTATGAACACCTAAGAAATGTGAGGGAGTTTCTAATTAAAGAAAAGGAGCAGTGGTCTGTTCAGATAAAACTTGACAGCTTCTTTTAACCTGCAATATTATGTTCAAAAACAAGTACAACTTCTGAGTCTACTATTGGCGAATAAATGTATGCAGCGCATATTTTTTTCTTTATTTTAATATTTTGTAAATTAATACACAGGTATGTTTTAAAAAGGTAAGCACAACCTGTATCATTATATTTCCCATTTATGTGTGTTCCAAGTTATTTGTCTTTTAGAGCTATCTTCTGCTTCACTAATCTGGATTAACAAGGTTTTACCATATCACCTTCTAGATTGCTCTAATAGTAACATTTTTTTGTCTTGAAAGGAATTACGTTCACACAAAGAAGTCAATATTCATGTTCATTAGGGTTTCCGCACTGGAGAGATTCACCTTGTACATAATTGAAGCCATGGTTGTACTGTAACATCTGTGCACACATCCAGTTCTGGTAAAATAAGTTGAGATCCAAGAACTGTGATGTATTTACTTAGCAAGTGTTACCAACATGAGTTTACTACCCTGACTTCAACTAACTTTAGGAGTTCAACTTTATCATTACAGTACAGAAGAGACAAGAATAATAAATTTTTTCAGAAGGCTCCAACTACAAGTGACATTCCTACTTGCTCACAGATCTGCATGACTGCACTGTATTTCCCTCACGCAAATTTGCATGACATGTTATTACTGTACAACATTTACTATTTTAGGTCTGACATACTGCATGTGCTTTTTTAATTCCTACAGTGTAGTAGACATATTGTAACAGTAATTTAAAATTATGCCACGGGCTACCAGAATGGTACGGAAGTTAGAGTAAGGGAGACCAAAGCAAGGAAGCTGTCAGGTAATAAAATACTCAGCATGTCACAATTAATATTCTATCCAACATTCGCTGCTTTACAACCATGGAAGAACAATATGTCAAGGACATAACAAGTAGTTTACTCACATAATCACATTTTGTTATTATACCACCCCCCCAAAAGAAAAGGGTACCACTGATGTCACTCAGAAATTCTCAGGTCCAGGCAAACATTAATAAGGATCCAGAAAGGGGGAAAAAATCATACTTCCAGTTTCACAGAAATTTTTGAAAGACTGGATTAAAACGTTCTGCCTTGTATGAAATGGTTTGGAAAGGTACTGAAATGCCCAAAGGGTACCACTATATGGAAGGAGTTTTCAGAAGGCATTGCCTATGCTTTATTTTAGTCTCTGTTGCATGCACATGTTGGTAACTCATGGTTAACACTAGAAAAATACTTGTTAAAACTAGCAGGTTCGGATGAAACAAGAAGCTAAAAATAAGTGCAGTGGCCAGGTCATTCATTAGTCCTACATATTCAGGTTGCTACATAATGAAAACGTGTAGTTTTTAATTAACTTGTACAAACAGTGATGTAATTCTGTGCATAAATATCCTAAAATGAAGGGACATAGTTCTCCAAATCCATATTTACTCACATAATTTACACTTCCACATAATTTAAGCATCCCAGCTTTCAGAAACACTGAAAATAAAAGAAAACACAAAGGAAAGTGCTGATTCAACAAGATGGCAGGCTAGGTAATGTTGTTCATGAGTCTAGCATTTACCCTTGCATTATATGACTATTTTCGTACCAGACAGAACCTGTACTGAGCCTTTGTATGGCTGGTTAGTAGTACATTTCCACGAACGTTTAACAGAAAATTGCAGAAATCATTAAAAACTTCAGTTAACTTTTAATATGAGTCCCAATAGAAACCATTTGACTAGTTGAAGTCTCCATATGAATTCTCTTGGCAAGAATTGGCTTACTGAGAACTTAGCATCAACAATTAAGACTCTTCTCATATAATATTTGCCCATACCAATTACCCTAACTAGGCATGATAAAAGTGACTACTCTACTCAAGACAAAAAGGTTCAACTTGGCCATGTGATACTGTGAAACAGTCTGAGTGATACCTGTAGTAGTGATCATGATAAGCTCAATGTAGTTAGGGTAACTCATGACATGGACTCAAAAACTCGTTCGCCACAAGAAGCAGTGAACTTAAAAAAAAAGTGTGTTAGTGCAACATAACTTGGATGCCTGTTTCAGTAATCAACACATCTGTGTAACTCATCATAGGGATTCAACCAACCAACCTCAACATGATACTGATTTTCGCTCTTCAAAGAGAAAGAAACCCACATTAATAATTTTTTTAAATAGGTCTAGACTGAAGATATACATCAGAAAGTTTCAACTCAAATATTGCTTTATCTATAATTCATCAAAGCATCAGAAGTCTTAATAATAAGTGTAATCCATATCCCCTCACACGATGTGTTTACAGAACACTGTCTTAAAGTGAAATCTACTGCGCAATAAAATTAAGAATGCTTATTTGAGACCAAGCTTTTCGCAAACCATCCATCAAGGTGGGAATACTTGTATATTTATTGACTTACCCTGTATTATTCTTTATGTCTCCCAATTTTGTCACTTCTCATGTGCTCAAGATGTTTCGGACATTAATATATCCACCATCAGGAGCTTGCGACTATTCTGTTGAATTACAACATTGGTAATTCAACCTGCAACACGGATACCACTCCAACCCAACCACACTGAAACTCCAACACACATTGAACCAAGAACAATACGACCAATGTGGTAGTTCAACAGAATAGTCGCAAGCTCCTGATGGTGGAAATATTAATGTCCGAAAAATGTTGAGTACATAAGAAGTGAAATAAAATAGCAAGTGACATCAAGATGGTCTTTTATTCTTCGACTATCACAACAATGCAGTCCAATAAACATACGATGCACAACATCTTATTTTAACCAATATCTCTACTACGAATAGGGCTGTGCATACCGCTTACAGAGCCCGCCTAAATACTATGAATTTGATTTCAACCATTTTTAGATACATTATCTAGTGAATCATTGGAAAATGTATAAGAACATGCTGAAATTAAGAAGACTTTTAATATATATTTCAATAAATGTTCATCTATCTTTGAATCATGTTTCCCCATTCAAACTACTACCTTAAAATTCAATAATAATGGTTGGATGACTAACATAATGTTTCCAGCAGATGTTCAAACAATTTTTATATTCTCAGTATGATAAGTAGTAGTCCCTTACTTAAAACCTTTTACTCACAATACTGTAACATACTGAAAAAGTAATTACAGAAGCTAAAAAAAAGATATTATGATAATTTAATAATTACCCCAGAGAATAAATCTCAATCCTTGTGGAAAATTATTAAGAAGGAATCCAGGAAAATGAATAACACTGAACAAATGCCCTTAATACTTAATAGTAATAACACTATCATTTGCCTCTATCAAGCAGCTGATGTGTTTAATAAGTATTTTTTAATTTTAATCAAAAGATGGAGTCGTATTATATGTACACTGGTTCTGCTACATCGTTCCTAAAGAGCTCTTTCACAAGGTCTTTCCAAAATGGTAATAACACCAATTGCAGAAGCAGAATTAGTGAACAAAATTTCTTCACTCAATTCTAAAAAATTCATCTGCATGTGATGGTTTATCAAATAAAATAATAAAGTTATGTAGTCAACATATTAGTAAACCTCTGACTTACATCTTTAATAAATCATTATCACAAGGTATATTCCGAGAGTGACTGAAATATGCTACAGTTAGCCCCTTATTTAAAAAGGGTGATAAACCTCATTTAGCTAAGGACAGACTAGTTTCTCTTCTAACAGAACTCTCTAAATGGTTTGAAATAATCATGCTTTGAAGAATAAATCAACATTTCCAAGCTCAACTTGAATTGATTCCTCAGCAATGTGGATTCCTAAACGGCTTATCAACTCATAATGCTTCATATAAGCCCAAAAATTCTATTTCTTAAGCATGGCAAAAGAAAATGTATGTTTCTGGTATTTTCCGTGACTTAGTGTGGGCAAATGACTGTGTGAATCATGAGTTCTTGCTGATTAAACTGCACTATTATGGTGTACAGGGAGTAATTTTAGTTTGGTTTAAATTATATTTATATAATAAGAAACAGAGGGCTGAACTTAAATCTTCAAAAACACAGAATTTTTGTTCTAGTTGGGAGATTGTTAAACTTGGGGTTCCACAGGGCTCATTCCTGGATCCTCTTCTTTTTAACACACACACACACACACACACATATATATATATATATATATATATTAATAATTTTCCCTTGCAAATTAATGCACTTGCTGAGGTGAAAATGTTTGCTGATGACATCAGTATCCTTGTCTTTCATACTAAATATGATGATTTTATTAAAGTGTTTAACCTTGTATTGCTACACGTCTCTAAGTGGTTCCAGACTAATCAGTCGATATTAAATGTTGAGAAAACAAGTACCGTTAGAGTCAATCCTAATAAATTCTCACATTATCCTCTAAATTTAGTATATGCTGACCAAGTTCTTACTGAGTTCAATACCTAAACTTTCTTGGTTTGCATAACTAATGCAGAGTATGTGTACTCGTCTCACACAACTATATTTATCGGTAGAATATAAAGTATTTTCTACATAAGGTACAACTACATGTTTCGGCACTTGATAATGGCCATCTTCAGGTTGTACACGAAATACTTATTAAGCAGTTATACAAAACAAACATGGGTTGTTTATATGGGGTACGGAGGGGATAAACTGGGCACAAGATCTCGTCTCTGTCGGAAATAGTACACTGCCACAGAAAAGGAGCCCACCTCAACACAACAGAGAGATTCCACATCCATACTGAGTTTGCCACAAACACAACCTAAACGACCCCCAGACCATATTCCCTAATGCAATCTTCGACACCTTCATAAAGACCAATCAACCATAAAAACCCAATGACCCCCCCCCCCAACAGTGGACAGTCCTGAGCACCCTAACAAGGGGCAGTACCATTTACAGGAAACATAACCACATACCGACTTTCACTACAATAGCCACAGGTGACCCCCAGTCAACATGAAACTTGAAGACACTGCATTTATTCATGGTCACCTACACACTCATATGGTCTGACAATAATAAGTGATAATTAAGATAGCACACACAACGCTAGTATAAGCACTGCAAGTGATAGTGTCAACAAGTGATGGAGTTCACGCCGCACTCATATTACCACCAGTGCCAGTGTCTACAACATCCAGCTTCTAACCTCCGGGAGGATGACACAGCTAGCGCTGTAATCTTAGCACATCACACCCCACAAACCTCTCCAGATACATAGAGCTGTGATAGAGGAAATACTGCTACAAACCTCAACATGAACATGAACGCTGACACTTAAGTTGGAAGTATTCTGCCTAGACTTGGCCAGTTTACACAAGAATATATGTAACACCGGTAATTGAACACAGCCACTAACAACTACCCTATAATATCCACAGGCGGGACCCACCACTGACCACACTAGATATGACACATACAGCTACGCTCAGAATAAACCAGCCAACCAGACTAGCACACACACACACAAACCCTTGTCTCACATGATGGTCTTACAGCCCTCCATAAAGATCAGTTCTAGCTGCATGCAGACTGTAGAATAATATATTATGAACTAGCTAAGGCCCTGCGCCTTTAACATACACTTGTAGTACAGTTTAGTGAAACTAAGGGAAGTAGTGTTAACCCTTACACTTTATCTTATTTTATATTTGACTTCATTCTATTTTATTGTATTCTTATCTCATTGCATTTGTTTGATTCTCGTTTCTACTTAAAAACATAGTACGAGAATATGACATGAAAAGAGAATTATAATTCCACATACGAAATTGTACAGATGAGCTTACTGAGATAGTGGCCTGATTCATGTAAAACAGTAAGGTACTGCTAACAACTAGAGTAAGTTAATAAACCTACAATTATAGTCACAGATGCTACATATTAATGTACACTGTATATTTTATACTTTAGTGTAATTACACAGCAAACATAGGCATAACATGATACCTACCATAGATTTAACTATAATAAGCTTAGACATAGCTTGGTAACAGAATGGACCCCTCATGTAACTCACACCGCCCAACCTTTCCGACAGATATGAGATCTTGTGCTCACTTTACCCCATCCCTTGCCCCACATAAACAACCCATGTATGTTTTGAATAACTACTTAATAATTACTTCATGTACAACCTGAAGATGACCATCATCAAGTGCCAAAACATGTAGTTGTACCTTATGTAGAAAATACTTTATATTCTACCAATAAATATAGTTGTGTTAGATGAGTACACACACTCCACATTAGTTATTTCATAGTACACAACAGGGATGACAAACCTCATGATTGGTTTGCATCTTTGATAAACACCTTACGTGGAAGCTTCACGTAGCTTTTATACTTTGTAAATTTGGCACTGCTTGCTTTTTTATAAGATTAACCCATGTATTAGGCACTGATGCTATTGAAAATGCATATTATTCATACTTGCACTCACTAATTAAATATGGTATTATTTTCTGGGGAAATTCAACCAATATAACTAAAGTATTTCTACTCCAAAAATGGATGATAAGAATTATGATGGGAGTAAGTTCGAGATGTTCTTGTAGAGGTTTACTAAAAAAACTTCATATTCTACCTGTACCATGGGCATATGTATTTTCATTGATCATGTTTACTGTCAATAATCTTGATAATTATCAGACTAACTCTGTTGTGCATGGGATGCATTCGAGCACTAAATACCAGTTCCATAGACCCAGTGCAAAGGGTGTCTTTTACTTCAGCATTAAGATATTTAATAGTTTGCCCCCCCCCCCAGTATTTTGGAACTGAAACATGAGAAACCAAAATTTCAGGTAGAGTATCTTATGCTCATACTTTTTATCCTCTACATGGGTTTCTGTCCATCAGTCAAATTGCCTTCCCTCTTCAACACCAATAATGTCACCAACAATAATAATAAATGACAGCCTTTAGCCATTATAATGACCTGCTTTGTACTATTTTAAATCATATTTGTGACTGTTAGTTGGATGACTGGCTGATATTTCTATCTTCATTATTTTTTCACATGGCATGTATTTCTGAATGTTTTTATGACTCATATATGCTACCTGTATTTTAACTATCTCTATATTTATTATTTATGCACTGTTACTCATTTACCAGTGTAAATTGTATTGTACTGCATTCTTTTATGCTTGTATCATGTCTGTTATATTTCTTATGTCATTCATGCTTGTGTGATGTTTTGATTTTAACCTGTATCTTATTCAACTGTCAGTTGACAGATACTGTATTTATGCAACATATATTTGTGAATGTGTGCAGCTATAAATCTTTCACCATAACAAAACGAACTCCTGTGCCTAATACGGGTAACAAACCATTCTCTTCGTGCCTTCAAAACCTACAGAATTACATAGCAGGCAGAAATGTTTTCTTAGTTACCTGCAGCTTCCTAACCCGTTACCAAGTACTCATGCCATTTTCAACTCATTTCATCCTTTTCATTTTATTTGTAAGCACCTTCTCCATATTCAGTGGCCTTCCTATGTATAAGTGTCCAGGCTTCCACAGTACCCTACGCATGCGCGCGTGCGCCCCCCCCCCCCCCCCCCCCCCCCCCCACACACCCATCTTTTTTTCTCACCCCAACCAAAAAAAACAACCCCCCACCCAGGCCCGGCGGCCCCCCCCCCCCCCCCACACACACACACAAAACTACTTGTGTATGATCAACTCATACAATACAAACTCACGGACTCACCAAAGTCCTTGGGCAGGTAGCTGGGCATAAATGGTTGGGCAGAAGGGAAAGACAAGTTAAGATACATGAAGTATAGAATATGCAATCGATGGCATCCATATACCGTTGATACAAGCATAAAAAACCAATGAATTACGTTCAGAAAAACATTGGGTTCTCAGACACATTTCTGCCTCCATCACCCTAAGAGACCATAAGGTGATCTTTAAGCTGTAATCTCATTGGCACAGTCAGCCATATGCTGGTCTCCACAGGTTTCATGTGGATAAATGCAGGAACTATAATTGTCATTTTTTTCTTTTTTCCTTAGTTAATTTATAAACACTAACACTTATGTCACCTGTCAACTTTCCCTACCACAACAGCTTATTCTCTCATCAATGTCAGAACTTTTGCAAATTATCTTACTATAATCTTGCACACTGTCTGTCCAGTCCATTAGTCGGCGCTGCATGCATACCCAAAAGTGATGTAACTACATGTTCAGTCCCTCCAAATTCCTCTGCAGATTCTGGGTCACATAGAAGCTCTGAAATATGGACTTCAACATGTCTTCTCTCTTGGAATTCAAGGGCATACATATCCCATTTTTAGAATTTGAAAGTGTGCAGTCAATTGTAATGAAACACTTGACTGTCTGTTTCACAGCTTTAATGGGAAAAGTTTCTTTCATTACTCAGCTAGGTTTAAAAAAAGAACAACACCTGTTTCCTGGAAGCAGACATTTGAGAGGATAAACTGTAAAATTAGTGGCAATTTCCTTAAATGTGTCACTATCTTATATAGGTGAAGGTAAACAGTGCAAAAATATCAATGAATGCAAAAAAGATTCACGTTAGTAAAGATTTATACATAATGGTCACACGTAGATTCTTTCTTATAAACACAGTATGTATTCAGACGTCATAAGTTTAAAACTCTAATTCATGTACTTTACTCACTGAACTGCTTCAAACTAGAAATGTAAATGGCCAAGCACAACATGAAAAACTCTGGCCATACAAAAATACTGTGGGCATTTAAACCCAATACTTAAAAGTTACATCTCGCATTTGTCGGAAACCTAATACCCTGTCTTGCACATCAAAATTTAAAAAAGTGTGGGTAGTCAGCTGTTTCCTCATTAATCCTAAAAAAATCTCTTCTTATGTGCATTACTGCTGGCTTACAGTGTGTCTGGAAAGTCACACTTGCAATTTAAATTATTAAATACATTAATGATTCAAACAAAACATACATTAACAAAATGTTGACATACAGTATTCACAGGAAAATAAAATGTTTATTGTGACACTGACACATGGTGTAGGCCACTTTCAAGCATCTTTCTGTAAAAGTTCCGATCTGATCAACATTTTAACAAGGGTCATTTCCATCTCAATGTTCTTCAAGAAATTGCATGGTGGAATCCAGAGATGTGAAGATCCATTCCATGCACATTCAAATTTAGAAATGGCATAGTGAAATCCAAAGATGTGAAGATCCATTCCATGCATTCAGATTTAACAGCACTTTTTTTGTTAAAGTCAAACTTTTAAAAGGGGCATTTTCATCTGAACATTCATCAATGAAGTGCATGGTGTAATTAACAGGCATGAGTTTCCAAGCATTATGTATGTAAACTTTTCTAAAAGCACAGAGCCCTTTGCCTCCAAGCAGCCACAACATTTTTTTCACGTGTCTACAATTCCTCCATCACAGCGTAAGTTGTTGCCATGCACTGCTTATGCCATAACACTGTCCAGATGTTTACTGCTGTCTTAATATTGCTACCTCTGTCACCCCTGCTTGCAATGACCCTGCCAACCAATTAAGTGTGGCTACTACCTGTTAATGTTGGACAGCAGCCATATTCTTTTGTCTGTATTTTGCTTTTCCACTTCCACATCTTGTGTCCAGACAGACTGATCCCTACCCAATAAATGTGGACAGCACTTCTAGGGAACTGAAAGCAGGTAGAGGAGAGAAAATCTGTCATAAAAATAATCTGTTATTGTCAGTGGAACTCCCCATGTTCCATGCCTTACTGTATTCAGTACAATCAAAAAGTAGTATCCTTTGTACAATACCTTAAATTAGCAACAAAGGCAGCAATTTGCAAGCGCATCAAACAGGGGAAAATACGACAGCTGTAACTGCACACAAGCTATTTCAGCAGCCACCATTTTCCGCACCATAACTTCTAGACACGAGTTTTCATGTGAAAAGGTACATAAACTGTGCAAGTAAATATAATAAGTTGAATCTGCTGTGGATGGCTTATATTTTAAAAATTCTTGACTAGGAACAAACTGGTTCTTTGAAATCATTTCCAATAGACTTCCAATCAAGGATTCCTGTCTTCTTGGATAACAATGCATCATGGGTGAGCCATTCCCAACACTTTGAAGGACTGTAGTTCCTTCATCCTGACATTTGAGACCCTTGAAGATGAAGAAACTATAATAATACATCAAAAATATTGGGAACCACTCACCTCGTGAAGCAGTGTCATATCCTAGAAGCATGTACTCCCAACTACACAACTTAAATTCTCAAAACTCTGCAGACCTCAAGTCCCTACAACTCTACAGTACAGCACTTGCATATAAAAGAATAGGCCATAAATGAAGGTGACAAAGAGCATGTAATGAGTATTTGCTTCTTATGCAAGAATTCCGTGGTAGAAGGTACAATGTGTCTTAATTTTCAGATTGGAAAACAAAAACAGAAAGTGCAACCATACACATGTAAATACAGCATTTTTAATTATATTACGTTTTTTAGAATCTTTCAAGTATTTACATTCTGCGTGGCTAATGACTACACTTTGTACATACTGGTGGACTTTACTTCAATAATGAAGCCTGCCACTTTGAATGCAACTGGACACATTTCCAGCTTACAACACAAAGTGGGCAGAAACTACAGATATAAAGATTTGTTTACTGATCTGTATCACATGGGAAAGTCACTTGAAGTTCATATTTAATATATTTATAATATATATTTCATTTTAACGTATATTTACAAACATCAATTCTTGTACTATAGTCTGCTTTCTTTAAAACAATAACGTGTGTACCGGTTCGAAAAATTCAAATTATATTTATTCTTTGCAACAGTTCTTCTTTATATATAAAAAAGTGCTTTTCCCACCCCGCCCTCCCATTCAAGCACTACGGTACAGCGTATTTACATCTCTTGATATTATCACTATGCACTACAATATTCTGCACATTACCAACAGTCCCAGGTCAATGTCATCAGTGCGACACTGATCTTGGGCTTGTTAAGAGTCCCTGTAGTAAATACAACTTCATAATTGTACCCACCTCCCCACACTCACTCACATCTTCTAATCTGGAGGAAGGAAGCTGAAGAGCTTGAATTTGTCTCTGATGTGTGGGCGAACATCTTCCTTCTGAACAGAAAATAAAAAAATTATAAATTCTACAAGGCTTGACAATGTGAATACAGTGAAACCTTCATACAGTGTAATTCAAGAGTTCAAAATTATCTGGACTTGACCTATTCCAAATTTACTTGAATATCAAAACCGACAAATAAGAAATGACCTATGCTTCATAAAAGAAACTAGCAGTGGCATACACTCCTACATATAAAATCATGATCATTACACTCAATACAGCCTTATTGCTGCCATGTCTGTTGAGTGGCACACAGATGTGATGCCATGTCAGGTCGATTGGCTATATCATGTAGGAATTCTCACTGTTATGAATCCCATCTAGTAGAAGGGCAATATATACATAACTGTAACCATGCCTGCTGTTTTGTATGGGTACGAAGCTTGGTCTTTCACACTGAGGGAAGAACACAAGCTGTAAGTGTTTGAAAAAGATGTTTGGTCCTAGAATGGACAAGGTAACAGGTGAGTAGAGAAGACTACATAACAAGGAGCTTTCAGCTCTGCACTCATCAAATATTACTTGGGTGATCAAATCAAAAAGAATTAGATGGGAGGGGTATGTGGCATGAATTGGGTACAAGAGTGTTGCACATGGTGTTTAGGTGGGGTGACCTGATGCAAAAGAGACAAATTGGACAACCTTGGTGCTGATGGGAGGATAATATTTAAAACAGAACTTCAACAAGTGGCACGGGGAGGCATGCACTGAATTTCTCTGACTCAGGATAGGGACAGGTTGTGGGTGCTTGTGTATGTTGTAATGAAACTTTGGGTTCCATGAAATACAGAGAATTTCTTGAATAACAGAGGACCTGTTAAGTTCTAAGAAAGGACTTAGTAATGAACAAAGTTCTAACAAGAACAAAATATTTTCAAACACGATATTCATATAAATATTCAATATACAGGCGTGGAAAAACTTCATGCCCAAACTTCGTGAGGTGATAGGGGGGACCAAAACAAAGATTTGTTGTCAAGGAACTATATGTCAAAGATGCGTCCTTGCAGCGCTACGGACGTCGAAGTGCATCCAACTAAAGTTGGAATTTGAGCAAAACCACTGACGTATTCTGAAAAAAAGTTGTACTTCGTACTAATTTAGGGCAGATATTTAAATGTATGGCCACCAACCTCAATATCAGCCGATGACACAGCAGACTGATGTGTGCACGCAAATATGCCAGGCTGTTGCCTGATGGTTGCTGCTGCCTCAATAGTATGGGCAATAAGATCCTCTTCAGAATCAACTGGCAACATGTAAATCAGGGCTTTAATATGGCCCCATAGGAAGAAGTCCATTGGTGTGAGGTCTCGTGACCTGGGAGGTCAAGCCACTGACCTGCCCTGTCCAATCCAATGACTGTTGTAAGTGGTGGTGAGATGTTCGCAGACCTGATGTGCAGAGTGAGCCGCAGCATGGCAGTGCTGGAACTAATGTTTCTCCTGACTGAAAAGTGAATTTCCTCCAGCTTTTTCGGTACCTTTCCTCCAGAAACACAAGGTAAATCTGCGCACTGAGTTGTTGGGATAACAAGGCCCAAATGAAAAGTCACTAACAATACCCGCCCAAACATTGACCACCAAGCGTTGTTGGTGGCAGTGAACAGATGCAGCACGATGGTTTGCTTCTGCCCAAACATGGCTGCTGTGGTTGTGGAAAATCCACTCTCAGGTGAAGCAGGCCTCATCTGTGAACAACACCATTGTGGAAAATTTGGGCTTCTCTTTAATCTGGTGCACAATGAAAAAATTGGTCTTCATGAAGGTAACTAGTGGGGCCTAGTAGAGCCTGCATCTTCTGCCAATGGAAAGGATGGAGCTCCTGCTCGCATACAATGTTCCACAAAAAACGATTCACACTGACCACGTGATCAACCACGTGGTTGCTTGTGGATGGATTCTTCTCACAATGCTGTAAAACTGCAGTGTGTGAATTGACTGTCCTCGCCTTGTGCTCTACCTGTTCACTGCAAATGTACCAGTTTCTCGTAGGCAACAGTTGAAAGAAGCGAACATACAATAATCTGGAAACACTCTGTTCGGAAAATGCTTGTGATAAATCCTCTATGCTTCCCTTCTGTTACCATATGCGAAGTGAATGTAGACGAGTTCGACCCAGGTGATGTGTTCCATGCTGATGTCGATTTGACTATAGTACACACACTTGTGAGGTTCTGTGTCCATCCTTTACTCTTTCGGCATGCCACAAGAGATATGAGAAAAAACTGACATGCGCACTGCACACACATCAGTCTCTGCTTTGTCATCATTGCCTGTGTATCAAGGTCGGTGACCATATGTTTGAACATCTGCTCTAAACTGGTGCAAACTACGACCATTTTTGAGAATACTTCAGCGGTTTTGCCTGATTTCCAACCTTAGTCAGACGAAATTTGACAATCCGTAGTGCTGAAAGGACACATCTCGGACATATAGTTCCTTGACAATAAATCTTTGTTTGGTCCCCCCCCTCATCATCTCACGAAGTTTGGGCATGGAGTTTTTCCACATCCTGTATGGGTTCCATATTGCATTTTGTCTGGCTCCAAACATGACCACGACCACCACAATTAGCATACCAAAGATGATTCTTTGGAACAAACTCTCTATATGTAACAACACTGCAAATTAAGTAATGCATTGACCTAAATACGTGTTTTTTCCCCTGGAAATTGAAAATCATAATTGGGCATAATCTTATATGCAGAGTCACCTTATATTCAGGTAAATGCAGTAAAATGCTTTATCATTTCATGCACAGACAGTAGCAGACTTATTCAATTAAAAAAAATGGCATAAGGACTTGGTATAGTCATGTCTACACTGGTGAACTGGTACATCTTCAGTCATGTAACTACTTGATTCAGTAGTTCTGTGTTATTCGGTGTAATTCAATTTGTTGTGTTAATAAAAATCCAACTAGATGCAACAGTATGCAGATATTTATTTATTGCAAAGTCACTCTACATGTTTCGGGTGTCAGAGCACCCATCATCAAGAGTACTAAAAACTGTAACCACAGCCTCCGGTACAGGTCGGGAGTCCCGATCAGGCCACGTTGGAGGGAAGTAGCTGTACTGATATTATGACCTATACCAGAGGCTGTGTATACAGTGATGGGTGCAGTGACCCGAAACATGTAGAGTGACTTTGCAGTAAATAAATATCTGCATATTGTTGCATCTAGTTGGATTTTTATTAACAATGAATTATGATGCACGGAACCATGAGCTTAAAATGCAATTTGTTGAAGTTGCTGCATTTTGTTTGTAAAAGAAGTGGGGTATCAATTTTCAATTTTTTTAAGCAAAATTAGAGAAACAGGTCCATAACACTGGCACTCACAATATACAACATGTTCATGAAGAGGGAATAACAAAAAGAACATAGATTTTGATTCATATAAAAGATTTAAAGACATATGTGAAGACAATGCAATTAAACTCAGGAATTGAGATCATAGTGGAGACAGTGACTGAAAAGTTGACAAATGACTGTCAAACTACAGGTTAAAGGAAATAAATAGCAAAATTGTGTGACCAGTATTGATTAAAGACCTGATCATAAATAAAAAGGGAGTGGGGATTCAGTCAGAACTCTCACTAAGATTACTAAAAGAACCCACATTTAAAAAAACATTATGACTAATTATATAACCAAACTCATCATCAAAATCCATAAACATGCTGCCAAGTGTTATGTTAAAAGATCTAGTGTCTTGGCGGGGGGGGGAATAAAAGTGATTCAAAATCATATCATTGTGTCCTGTCTGTTTCAATTTCAAGTCTCATTACTTACCATTTGAACTAGGTCCTCCAGGAAAGGCAGGAGCTTCATCAGCTCACTGTCATTCTGGTCAACAAACCAACTCTCAATTGGAATCCCATTTTCTAACTGAAAGAACAAGCATTTTCTTGTAAACAAATGTAATTGCACGTCTATCCAAACAAGGTGTAACACATTTTAAGGTCTAACACTGGAACACCGTGTAGTTGAATAGTTAGGTATGAACATTCTGTAGGAACCAGCTCACTGTATTGTCGGGTTACAGTGCCATAACCCAGAAGACCAGAGCCAAACTCTTCTTAACGTCAGGGAAATGCCACACTCTTAGTTTCAGTTTTGAACTTGTCAAATGTCAAACGTGAATTATGCTTTAATGTGGCCCTAATCTTGGATCTTTCTACTTGAATCCAAAGGTACTCACACCCACCCATGAATGTGCACACATGCACACTACTGCTGCTGCTGCTCCTGCTACTATTACTACTGTATATGTTTTAATAAAGACTGTATATGATTTAAATTTATAGATGGCCCACACAACATAAGCAGCAAATGAAGCAACCCACTCTATTAAACACAAGCATCAGCTCAACACAGGGTAACATTTTCTTTAAATTAAATCATTTTCCAACAACAAAGTTCTTATTTAATTAACCATCTTTTACCACACGAAATTATAATGTATAACAAAACGATCTTCTACAGTGTACTGTTTGGATAAAAGAAAGACATTCTGCCCAACTCTGGTTTTAGACATGCATGCATACACAATTCCACGGGTTAACACACGCACAAAACCTTTCCATGACATGAACATGCATTACCTGATATCCAAATGCTTGTGGTGAATTGTCAATGATAATGGTCCTTGAAAGGTCTCGTCCAAGAATGGAGAGATCCTTGATGTAGTTCCCATTTACACATACACAATGCTCCCGAAATAGGCGATACCTGATGAACATAAAACAGTCTTAAGGCTCCATATCAAAATACATATTTAGTTCATAATAATCTTACTAGGAAGTTCTTACTACTGACATAGCTAGTCACAGTCTTCTGTTAGTTACATAAATATGGCACATTCCCTACACTCTCTACCACCCAAAACATCTGATGAGTAATAAATGAAAGAATTACCCCATAACCAATACAGTGGAATCCTCAATTTAAGTTTTACTCTTGGTTACTGTTAACACTAAGGGTCTGTGCGTCCTATACAGAGGACAGTACTTAAAACCCCACCTGGTTCCAATATCCTACGAAGCATTTCAGTCTCAAAGCATTAAAAATGTACAGGAGAGTAAAGTACAGTTTCACTCATTCCTTAACTCCACAAAAGATATATTTTTGGTCAGCTTCATGATCCAGCCACTTTACTTCTAGGGAAGAACCCATACACCCATTGGATAAAAGGCTGTATGGTATAAAGAGCCAGTTTGGATGATGTGACTAGCTGTACTGTTTGTATTTCATTGGTCTGTATATCCTGGTACATGGTCTACTGCCAGCTGCAGTGCTGTGTATGGTGACAGAAGCTAACCAGGTTTATAAGTGTGCACTCTGGCGATAAACAATGGCAAGCATGATTCAATGCACTGTGGCGTCCATTTCAAATAGTGCCTTATTGATGGTGCACACACACAACAGGCTTGTTGTGCAGTGTGTAAGTATGACATCTAAAATGTGCCAAAAGTTGTTTCACACTAATACTGCATTCATCAGAAACATCCCTCAGACTGGACTGTCACATCTTTGCAAAAACATCAGGCATGCACATGCATCTGTACATGCATGTTAAGTGGCCATTTCTAACATCTCTTCTAACTAGAGTAAATATGAGATGTGTATTTTATTACAAACACTCTCAATGTGCTGATCGTCCAAAATAGGTCCAGTAACTTTAGGCTGATTCTATACAGGCAGTTTGGGCTGCTGACAAAGAAGTTTCTCACAAAAACTTTGTAATATTTAGTGTAACAGAAGGGAGACTAGAGTTACTAATAATCATTGTTTATCTTTCCTGCTTACTGAACTACGTCACATACATCTTCCTGCGAACTACGTCACATACATTTTCCTGCGCCTCAGCTGGGAGATTAGAGTTACAACGAACTAAACCCAAAACGTCTTTATGCTGATACAAATATAAACGAAAATCATTTTACATTACTTTTAGATGTTATTTGTCTTGAATGTCTTGATCAGAATACCTTCAATTACTTCTTAATTGTGAGAAATCTTGTGTTTTCATTCCAAAAAAACATAAACTTTTACTGGTATGCTATAAGTGTCAGGGCTAGACTGGAGTGTGTATACTTGTCTAACACAACTATATGGTGGTAGAGATATGTATAATTTATTACATAAAGAACAACTACATGTTTCGGCCCTTTTCATTGGCCATCTTCAGGTTGAAAAATGAAAAACTCAGTAAGCAGCTACACTTGACTTGTGTGGGTTGTACACAGTGGGGAGATAAGAGGTGGAGTGGGTACCAGATCTCACATGTGTTGTGTAGGATGGGTGGTGTAGGTACATGGGTTCTGCTATTTTCTATTCTAGGTTAATATAGTTGGATC
>Ga0123355_10002104_pt1 | contig 28077 bp, 27 predicted proteins | sample TergutEmb28metaG_3_FD_89872 | JGI IMG/M metagenome (GOLD analysis project Ga0123355, IMG submission 89872) | Embiratermes neotenicus P1 segment gut microbial communities from Petit-Saut dam, French Guiana - Emb289 P1 | ecosystem: Host-associated > Arthropoda: Insects > Digestive system > Gut ... | reverse complement strand
TCTTTAGCTCGCGTATTTGTCACCGGCAATTCGGAGAGCTCACTCTGTAGAGGAAAATCGGCGCATTCATGGCAAATAACATACCACGGGGGCTGAATCAATGCTTCAGCCCCCGTGAGTTTAAATTATGTGTCGTAGAAAATTTTAGTAAATATCCGAAAAACCCCTTGACCTTACCACGCAATTGCGCTTTTTACAGTTGTAACAAATCCCGAACCACTTCACCGGCCATGATTAATCCCGCAACCGGCGGGACAAAGGCGCAGCTGGCAGGAATTGACCGGCGGGATGAACCTTCCGGTGCCGACAATTGTGCCAAAGGGACGTGCGGCGTCTCGGTAGAATAGACCACTTTAAGCGATTTCACGCCGCGTTTCCGCAATTCCTTCCGCATGACTCTGGCCATCGGACAAACAGCTGTTTTGTAGATATCCGCCACTTGAAACGCCGATGCGTCAAGCTTATTCGCCGCCCCCATTGCACTGATTATAGGTACACCCAGCGACACAGCGCGGCAAACAAGCTCCAGCTTCGCCGCCATTGTGTCCACGGCGTCAACTATATAATCGTATGCAGACAAATCAATTTCCCCGGCGGATTCCGGCAAATAAAACAGTTGGTGCGGCACAATCACAGCGTCGGGATTAATCTCCAACAGCCGTTCTTGCATGACGGTCACTTTATCACGGCCTATCGTCCTGTGTGTCGCGATAATTTGGCGATTTATGTTGGTTATATCAACCACATCACCGTCAATTAGATCAATCTCACCAATCCCAGTGCGGCAGAGTGCCTCGGCACAGTGTCCGCCGACGCCGCCAAGGCCAAACACTGCCACCCGGCAGGATTTCAGCTTTTCAAGATTCTCCTGTCCGATTAAAATCTCCGTTCTGGTGAATTGATCCTGCATGTTGTTTACGTCCCCTGCTTCAATAAAATATTAAACGAATCCACGTCATCCAGTATGAATTCACCATTGACAATCATCTGCCGTATCGTATCTTCATCCACCCATTTTGCGTCAACGGTTTCTTTTGGATCCAGCATAACGTCTGATATGTCTACCTCTTGGTGAAAAATCCATACATCAAGGAACATGTTATCAATAACACGGCGGAGGATCAATCGTCCGTTTTCGGGCGATAGCATCACGCCAATTTCTTCCCACGCCTCTTTCAAGGCAGTTTTCAGACTATCGTCCCCGGCGATCACGGCGCCCGTCGTCGGCTGCCACATGTTTTGGCTTGCCCGCACATGCGGTGATCTCTTGGAAATAAGAAACTCGCCTTTGCCGTTCACTATCCAAACCTCAACAGCCAGGCGATATTCTCCCGGTTGCATAGGTGTCCCCCGCTCATGCAACCGCCCGGTTTTATTCCCGAATTCATCCAAAACGTCCTGGAGCTCTGCCATCATCTCAACCTCTCAAATTGTCAATGATCCATTGACCACACCGGTATTCCCGTATACGTTTTCGCTGCCTCTTCACCGTTTATTACACGCATCACCCCGGCGGCCAGTGCTTCAAGCTCAAACTCATGCGGCATGACGACAATCTCAGCAATCCAGGCCAGATAGTCTTTCATTCTATCGGTAAAATACGTGTTATCCGCGATGCCGCCTGTAATGATAATCGCGTCTATTTTGCCTTTTAACGCCACCGCCATCGCGCCCGCATATTTTGCGCATTGATAGATCATGCCGTTTATTATAAGTTCCGCATATTTGTCGCCGTCAGCAACTTTTTCCAAAATTTCCGGCACATCTGTTGTGCCGAAATGGCTGATCAATCCGCCTGCTTGATTCAGCTTATCTGTCAGCTCTTTTTTCGTATATTCTCCGCTGTAACTTAGTTCAATTATTTTCATATACGGCAGATCCCCTGACCTTGTCGGGGTCATGGGCCCCGCACCGTTGATGATATCGTTAGAGTCTATCATCTTGCCCTTCTCATGTGCAGTAATTGAAATTCCGCCGCCCAAATGGCAGATGATAAGGTTCATGTCTTCATACTTAGCGCCCCTGGAATTGCAGAACCTGACCGCCACTTCTTTCTGGTTCAGCGCGTGTATATGACTCTCCCGATAAATGCCGCGGACACCGGTAACACGGGCAATATCTTGGAACTCATCCACATCCGGTGGGTTGACCACATAGGCTTGTTTCCCGAATCTATCGGCAAATTGTCTGGCGATTTGCGCCGCTAACTGCGCCGGGTGCGCCGCACCGGACATCGCGCGGGACGCATGATCCGCCAGAAGTTCGGACACCGCATATACCCCGCCTTCCATCGGAACAAGTCCACCGCCGCGCCCGACAAATACGTCTACATCTTCCAGATGATACCCTTTTTCAAGCATTATCTTTTCCAGCAGATCTGTGCGATATTGCAACTGATCCTGAATATCAGTGAATGGCTTCAAATCTTCCAGGCTGTGCGTGACGGATATGCCGAACAATTCATTATTATTATCATACAACGCCATTTTTGTGGTGGTTGAGCCTGGATTGATTGCGAGAATTCTTGTTTTCTTATCCATAGTATCCCCTTTTGCACGGCAATCTCTTTTTCGGTTATAGGCAGATGGCGAGGGCGCACTGTGCGCCCCTGCATTCTATATCATAACAAATGCTGTATCTTCAAATTTATTATTTTCCGTTTTAACGCAACCCACCCAAACAGGCGGCTAAAGCAATCGAGTAATATTTGTCAGAAGGTTCCGCACTGCGGGACGTCAAAATAACAGGCACTTTCGCCCCCAGAACCGTCCCGGCCGTTTTCGCACCGGCAAACCCTGTCAGGCATTTCGCCAACATGTTGCCGGAAGTAATGTCCGGCACGATTAAAAGATCCGCGTCCCCGGCTACCGGGCTTTGATACCCTTTTATCTCCGCCGCCTGGGCATTTGTGGCCAAGTCAAATGAAATAGGCCCTTCTATCACACAGTTTTGTATTTCATTGTTCATCTTTTTCAACTCAGCGGCATCCACCGTTTCCGGCATTTTAGGGTTTAATTTATCGACGGCTGCCAATACCGCGACTTTGGGATTTCCTATTCCCAGCGCGTTTAGCATTTTTACGGCGTTTTGTATGATTATCTTCTTACTGTTTAAGTCAGGATATGTGTTTATAACCATGTCACTGATGGCAAAAATTTTGTGATATCTGGGTACTTCAAATAATCCAGCAAGCGACAAAAGTGTCTGTTCTCCCGCCAGAAGATTGTTTTCTTTATTGACAATCGCTTTCAAAAAATCTTTAGACTCTATGTTCCCTTTCATCACTGCCTGCGCCTGCCCTTTGTTTATCAGGCGAACCGCCTGTTGGAGCGATTGTTCGGCGTTCTCCGCCTGGATGATGTCACACTTTGTCAGCCCAAGCTCTGCCGTCATTTTTTCTATCTTTCCGGCATCTCCGATCAACATCGGGTGTATTATCTCATCTCTCACCGCGTCGGCAATGGCATTCATTGTCGTTAAGTCGCACGCCTCAACCACGGCAACTACAGGCTTTGTCTCCATCTTTTTCGCCTGATCGCGCAAATCTTCAAAACATGTGATTTTCACAACGCAACTCCCTATCAAAAACTTATCCCGGCTATATTTTATCATTTCAGCCGAAACAATTCAACAATTGATTTGGCATCTTTCTGCGTTCTTCTTGAATGAATATTATCGCCGAAAAACAAAGTTAACCGAATAAGAAACCTGCCGAATAAAGGCAGGTTTCTTATTTTCAAACTGCTTACTGTCAGCAGCCTTTTATCAATCTCTGCTCCCGCCTGTGACGGAATCATCATTAAACACCCAGTCGCGGGTATTTGTCAAAGCGTACGTTTCTTCCCCTTCACGGCAAACTGTTTTTATGATTCCAGCATTGATTATAAATCGCCTGCACATCAGACACGATGTTGTGTCTTCCAGAATGTCATTCGTCTTTGCATCCCTGCCGGATAGATATATGGTGGCACCGATCATATCCCGCCTGGCGGCGGAGATGATTGCGTTCTGCTCTGCGTGAACGCTGCGGCATAATTCATACCGCTCTCCGTTGGGGATTTCCATCTCATCTCTCGTGCATTTGCCGAGATCCATGCAATTCTTTCTCCCGCGCGGTGCACCGTTGTATCCTGTTGCAATCACCTCATCATTTAAGACAATGACTGCACCGTATTTTCTGCGCAGACAGGTAGATCTCTTTAGCACTGTTTCCGCGATATCAAGATAATAATTATCCTTATCCTTGCGTTCCAATTAAACAGCCCCCCATAAATTTTTCCGCATTTTCGGTCATTATACAACACTTTTTGCCGAAGTTCAAGCAGCGCAAACAGATTTCAGCATAAAATATTGTTGCCGATTTTCTGTTGAGTTCGGATTATTTATAGGGACTGATGATCTATTCTTAAAATATTCGGAGGTGGAATACAATGATAACAGCATGTCGGACTGATTGTGAGTATTACAGCACATATACAAGCACCTGCGATTACACGCTTCTAATGTATCAATCGAAAGGGTGTCCCACAAATGCCTGCACAAAGTATAAACCAAGAAGGGTGCGCCGATCTTGGAACGTTTTCAGAAGCTTGAGTTTTCCAAACTGTGAGGGGACGAAACAATGTCTCTGCCGATGGAAGAAATTGATATTCAGTACGTCACCGCCAACTGCGGGCATGAGGTGTACGACGGGGAATGCATGTACGAATGGGAGGATTTGCATACATTTTGTCCGGAGTGCATAGAATGCAAATTCAATGACCTCAGCACGGAGGAAAAGGCGGCACTGCTGAATTGTGAAGTTATAGAGATAAACTTCCCACGGAGTCATGTATAGGAGGGAAATATGCCGAGAAAGAAACTTATGGTCGTCCCCGGAATGGAGGGCGCGGTTGTGGACTGCTTTGCGTTTAATACAACGAAAACCGGCAAGCCTGAATGTACAGCTTTACAGGACATATATTGTTTGAAAGAGAACAGACCGTGTCCATTCAAACAACCGCCAAAAGAAGCCGCCGCCGCACGTGAGCGTTCCTATAAAAGACTGGTTGCGATAGGGCGGTTGTAACCAGTTGACAACTAACAGGCGCGTTCACCTTACGATGAACACACCTGTTATACCTTGACGCCCGGTGCCGCTTGTATGTAAGGGCGCACTGTGCGCGCCCTTGGAGATTTATGTCACAGACTGAAACTCAGCACCATCTGCCGCATCTGCATCTCCGGCGTCTGTTAAAACACCTGCAAAAAGGACACCAAAACATCATAGGTTCCTCCTTAGGATTAGTCGCGGGAATATGCATCAATTAAAATATGTGTCCGCTTTCGGCGAAGCTATGAAGCATGATACAGTTATCCCCGCGTTTCATCATATGTTGAAACGCGGGGATTTGTGTTATCTTCTGACAATAATCGCCTGGGTGGACTGGGCATAGACCGATGAAAAATTGACCAACTCATCATCCCGATCATTTGGAATGAATCCGAGTGCTAGGTCTGTCCTACCGAACCACACGGCGGTAACAAGCTCGTGCACATCAAACTCCACTATCACCAGCTCAACGCCTATAATATCCACCACAGCACGGGCGATGTCCACACTCATACCGGCAAGATTACCGTAATCATCCTCAAACGCATACGGCGGGAAATTCCGTGGCACAGCGACCCTAAGATATCCCGGCCGGGTGGCCGCTGTTTCAGGCGGCGTGTAAGCAAAATCCGCGCCGATAAAATACCCGTCACGCAACGCGTCAAGCACTCCATCCGCACGGAGAGATGCCAGCGCGGAATTCACAGCCGCTAAAAGATTCGTGTTTTCTTTCGCCACAGCTATGCGTAAATCGTAAGCGATCAGCGGCTCAGCAAGCATCGTTACTCGCCGCGCTCGTGAGGTAACTATTTCAGCGGTGGCACGTTCCATCACCACTGCATCGACTGAGCCACTTCGCAGCGCCGCCAGCAATTCCTCACCATTCGGGAACTGGCTTGCAACACCCATCCTCTCGGCAAATTGGAATCCCGATGTCCCCTCCAGCACGCCGATTAATCCCCCGTAAAGATCTTCCGGCGAATGCACGCTATTGGGAGGCATTTGATTACTTGCGCAGCCTAACAACAGTAGCACGACAGACAACAAAACCAATAGACTAACCTTTTTCATCTACTTGTCCTTGTCTGTTTCCTTGTCGTCAAAATTGTCAGATTCTTCAGAAACAGGTTCGGCAAAGAACTCAGACAAGTCCGGCATTTCCGGGAAATCTTCCAGCGCGGACTTTGGTTTTGATTCCGTCTCAGGGGTGTCGTATTTGTCCGTCTTATCACGCGGTGGCGGGATTTCGCCGTTATGCTCACAGCAATACGCAAAATCTTCACCGTCCATATTCTCATGCACCAGCAGATATTCAGCTGTGGCGACAACAATTTTGCTATGTTCCGTGAGCAGCCTTTCACAGATAATGGTTGCCTCATCGAATATGCGTTTGACCTCATCGTCAATCGCCGCCGCTGTCTTTTCAGAATAACTCTTCGTTTGAGAAAAGTCGCGGCCGATGAACACAGATTTAGAGCTGTCTTCAAACGAGATCGGCCCGATCGAATCACTCATGCCGTATTTCATTACCATTGACCTGGCAATCGCACTGGCTTGCTGGATATCACCGGATGCCCCGGTAGATATATCATCCATATACAGCTTCTCGGCAACTCTGCCGCCGAGTGCGGAGATGATTCGTTCAAACATCTCACTTCTGGATGTCGTTTCCTTATCTTCCTGCGGGCGGTAAATTACCATGCCACCGGCTTGACCTCTTGGAATGATCGAGACCAGATGCACAGGATCCACATTCGGCAGGAAGTATGACGCCACGGCGTGCCCCGCCTCATGATATGCTTTAAGCTTGCGGGATTTTTCAGACACCACGCGGCTCTTCTTCTCCGGTCCCGCAATAACTTTCAGCGTGGCTTTTTCTATATCCGTCATGGTGATCAGCCGTTTATTGCTGCGCGCCGCCAACAATGCCGCCTCGTTCAGCAGATTTTCAAGATCCGCACCGGTAAAGCCGATTGTGCCTTTGGCAATACTGGCAAGATCTACGTCCTCAGCTAATAGCTTCCCGCGGGCATGGACTTTCAGTATATCCTCACGACCCTGGATATCGGGCAAGCCGACATATACCTGGCGATCAAACCGCCCTGGGCGCAAGAGTGCGTTGTCCAGAATATCGGCCCTATTGGTCGCCGCGATGATGATAACACCCTCATTTGTATTGAACCCGTCCATTTCGACCAGCAGTTGATTCAACGTCTGTTCGCGTTCATCATGTCCGCCACCCATACCCGCGCCACGCTGGCGGCCGACGGCATCAATTTCATCTATGAATATAATCGCCGGGGCAAGTTTTTTCGCCTGATCGAACAAATCCCTCACGCGGGACGCGCCGACACCGACATAAAGCTCAACAAAATCAGAGCCCGAGATCGATAAGAACTGCACCCCAGCCTCACCGGCAACAGCTTTGGCAATCAGCGTTTTACCGGTTCCAGGCGGACCGACAAGCAAAACGCCTTTGGGAATTTTCGCGCCGATCGCTGTGTATTTTTGCGGGCCTTTCAAGAAATCCACGATCTCGCGCAGCTCGTCTTTCTCTTCCTCGCACCCGGCTACATCGGCGAATGTCACCTTCTTTTTCTCGTCGCTGGCGAGCCGGGTTCTGGCCTTGCCGAACCGCATGGCACCTTTGTCTCCACTGACACCGGATCGGCTCATCATGGTGTTCCAGATAATAAAGAACACAACGATAATAAGCACATACGGAATCAGATTCGCCCACCACGGGAGCCTCATCCCAGGCTCAAAGTTATACCAGAAGTCGTCATACTCCATCAGCAGATCAATATAGTCACCGAAATCATTATGAAAAAAAGCTACACTAAACAGTTGGTGCGTAACATACGGACTGCCGCTGTCTTCAAAATCATGTCTGAGCCGGACGGTTATCCGCTCTCCGTTATTGATCGTGAAATTCTCAACCTCTCCGTCGGCAAAAATACGGCGCAGGTCAGAATATTGAACACTCGTCGCCTGCACATTGTCCTGGCTTCTCAGTAGATATATAACCGAGACAAGAATTATTAAAATCAACAGGTAAAAACCTATGCTATGTGGACTTCTTTTTTTTGCATTCAAAAGCAATCACTCCTTGCTATTTATAAGTATTCATTGACTAGCCTGAACAAGTCTCAGGCTCCAAAGCCGCAATGTGGGGCAGGTTGCGATATTTTTCAGCGTAATCAAGCCCGTAGCCGACGACGAATTCGTCCGGGCAGATAAAGCCCGCGTAATCCGCTTTAATCGGCACTTCACGGCGGGACACTTTGTCTAACAGCGTGCATATCTTCAGGGACGCTGGAGAGAACTCCGAGAAAAATTCCCGCAATTCCACCATCGTCACCCCGCTGTCGATGATATCTTCAACCAATAAAACATCCCGACCCGCGATCTGGCGGACGTCAAAATCAAGCGGTTCTTTGATATTCACCTCTCCCGTGGTCACTGTAGAAGAACCATATGATGAACAGCTTAAAAATCTTATCTCGCAGTCTAAATCTATGCTGCGCGCAAGATCCGCCAGGAAAACAAAGCTGCCCTTTAGAACACCGATAAGCATGGGCGACTTTCCGCTGTAGTCGCGCGTAATTTCCGCACCCAGCTGTACTACCCGTTCTTTTATTCTTTCCTCAGAAAATAAAATATTCTTAAAATCACGATTCATAAGCTCAAATCCTCTATCATTCTCATGTTTCGCAGAGGTCATGCAGGAGCGCACATCGTGCGCCCGTTGACAATGCGAGAATCCTCGGACGAACACTGTTCGCCGCTACGCGGGGGAGAAAACAATTTCCAAAACACGGTCGCCGTATGCAGGCACCGCCCTTTGCCCTGCAGCCACACCATAGACGGCAAGTACGCCAGCATCATCAGCAATCACAGGTGTGAGAGACCGGGACAGACGTGGAACTTTGCGTTCAATAAAAAGCTTTTTCAAGCTTTTTGTGCCTCCCGAAAGTTTTATCGTGTCGCCAATAGCACGCGGCCTAACGACAATTGTACCACATAAATCGTCAAATTTGAACAAAAAAGAAGTAAACGATTTATTAACGTTTCCAATTTTATCATCATATACCACTGATTGGCAAGATATTTTAAGACAAAGCGCCGGAATTGTCTGACACCCGCCATCCTCAAGATACACAGGCATAAACCCGTCCGAAACATGTGTACCGTTGTCAAAGACTAAGTATCCGTAATCTCTATACACAACCATACCGGGCAAAGAGATACTGCCGGATGGGTTGCTTCGATCTTCATCCCCCAGTTTCAGCACCGCTTTTACATGGTTGTATGACAAACTGCCACCGTGAAGTTGTCGTATCACACGGCTTGACACAGCAAATGGAGCCTTGCAAAGTTCCGTTATCGGGACACGCCCGGCGGCACAATGATCTTTAATAAATCCATCGGCAAGTTCTGAAAGATATGTCTCATCAGCGCGGGAGATGGTACTTGCGACCATCACCGCCTCATTAAATCGCGGATTAATTTCCTTCAGAACCGGCATAACCGACAGCCGGATTTTATTGCGCGTAAAAATATCAAGGCTGTTGGTGGCGTCTTCGACATATGGAATCCTAAACGCTTCGATATAGCGCATTACTTCGTCACGGGACACACGCAAAATCGGACGGATGATCATATCTCTGCACGGCGGGATGCCCGACAAACCCGCCTGTCCCGTGCCACGAATCAGATTCATGACCACCGTTTCGGCGTTATCATCTGCCGTGTGGGCTGTCGCGATCTTTAACGCCCCGGATGCTTCCGCCACATTGTAAAAAAACGCGTACCGGAGGTCACGTGCAGCGGCTTCAATACCTGTGCCGTGTTCAGACGCGTACGCTTTAACATCTCCGGAACCGGCGTGAAACGCGATGCCGTGACGCGCACAATAATCCCTGACAAACGCTTCATCCGCGTCAGATTCCGCACCCCGTAGTCTGTGGTTATAGTGCGCAACAGCAACCGAAAATCCACGCTGCGACGAAACGGCAATCAACGCGTGCAACATTGCCATTGAATCCGCACCGCCTGATACACAGGCCAAAACAATGCCGGATTCCGGCAACATATCAAATTCATCGGCGAATTTCAATAGTTTGTCGATAATCAATTGGGTAATCCTTTATATTATAATGTTGGATAAGAAACAAAACACCCGCCGCCTGTGGGCGGCACCCTCTTTACTAAAGAGGGCAAGGTTTGACCGTACACGTTCCTACAGAGCCGGGTGTTTTGTCGTGCCCCATTCAAAGCCCCTTTGCACATGAATGGGATGTTCTAGTCCTCTCGCCGCTGCTCCAGGGATGAATAAGACGTAAATTCAGGCAACCATTTCAGCTCAATCGTGCCTGTTTCGCCTCTGCGGTTTTTCATGACAATCAGTTCCGCAACATTCGGCACTTCCGATTCATTATTGTAGTAGTCGTCCCTGTATAGGCCGAGGACAATATCTGCGTCCTGCTCAATCGCACCGGATTCACGCAGATCGGATAGACGCGGACGCTTGTTCTCTCGGGATTCATTCGCACGAGATAACTGTGACAGGCAGACCACCGGCACGTTCAACTCTTTCGCCATGATCTTCATCATCCGGCTGATTTCGCCCACCATCTGCGTTCTGTTTTCGTTGGCGTAGGATCCCTTCCCGCCGGTGGCGGACTGCATAAGCTGAAGATAGTCGATGACAACAAGTCCCAGATTTTTTATCCGCCGGCACTGTGCGTTCATATCAGACACAGCGATAGACGGATTATCATTGATGTAAAGATCGCAGGAGCTGATGGACGCGGCGGCATCGGACAATCGCTGCCAGTCTCCGTCCGCCACCCGGCCTGTGATGAGCTTTTTGCTGTCAACAAAACTCTCTGACGACAACAGCCGCATTGCCAGTTGTTCACGTGACATCTCAAGCGAAAATACGGCAACGGATTTGCCGGATGTTTTCGCCGCATGTAATGCAATATTCAACGCGATACTGGTTTTTCCCATGCCGGGGCGAGAGGCGATTAAAACGAGATCAGACCCGCTTAAGCCCAGCACAAATCTGTCAAGATCATAAAACCCTGTCGCCAACCCCGGGATTTCTCCGCCGTTTTTTGCGGCTTCTGATATCTGCTCGTACACATCGACAAGGATTTTAGAGACAGGTACAAGCCCGTCATGCCCACGGTCATCTCTCAAGGCGTAGATACGCTTCTCCGCCGCCTCCAGAATCGCGTCAGCCCCGCCCTCGCCGGAGACTGCCATCGCGTTCACGTCTCCCCCGGCGTCAGCAATCGCGCGCAGCAGTGATTTGTCTTTAACAATCCCGGCATATTCCAGCACATTGACAGCGGTTGGCGTAATCAGCATCAGGTCACGGATATATGCAGGCAAGGTATCATTCCAGACTCCGGCGGCTTTCATTTGATCTAGCACGGTCACCGGGTCAATCTTTTTGGAATAGTTGAACATTGAAACAATCGTTTCAAAAATATCCCTATTGGCGGACACGTAAAAATCGTCCGCCCGCAAAAGCTCCAACACATCGGCCACGCAGCGTGAATCGATCAGCATGGATCCTAAAACCGCCTGTTCAGCCTCATAACTGTGCGGTGTTTGTCTGCTAAGCAGTTCGTCCATGCCTAGCTCTCAACAATCAGAACGTGTATCACCCCGGTGATTTCAAAACCCAGCTTGCATTTGACTTCAAATGCGCCGAATGTTTTTATAGGATCATCCTGGACGATCTTGTTCTTTTCAATTTCAATGCTGTGCTGTTCTGCCAGTGAAGACGAAATCTCCATTGAAGTGACCGCGCCGAAGAGCTTCCCGCCGGCACCGGCTTTGGCTGGGATTTTGACGATCACACCCTCCAGCTTCGCCGCGATATCCATCGCCTGGGCTTTGTCTGCCTCCAGCTTCTTTTGCCGGGCTTTTTCCTGCTGTTTCATCACATTCAAATTCTCTGCCGTTGCAATCACGGCGAGTTTTTGCGGCAGTAGAAAGTTCCTGGCATATCCGTCAGAAACCTCTACAAGCTGCCCCGCCTTGCCCTTGCCTTTTACATCTTTCTGTAATATCACTTTCATATTGTACCTCCTGTAGGCGCGCGCTGTGCGCGTCCATTCTCAAAAATCACCATAGCGGACGGCCACTGGCCGCCCCTATGGGTGAAATGTGCCATGCGCGTTTAACTTTTGGTGTTTGTTTTGCGCTTCTCATCTATCTCCAGATACTCATCTATGGCGTAGGTCAAGTCTGTCACAACCTGTCTTAAATCTGCCGAATGCAACTGAACCCCGGCGTTGGCATTATTGCCGCCACCGCCCAGTTTTTCCAAAACCAGCTGCACGTTCAAGTCGCCGATACTGCGGCCGGAAACAAACACATCGTCCCCACTGCGTGCCAACACGAATGAGGCGGTGACCCCCTCTATATTCAACAGCTCATCCGATGCTTGGGCTATTGTCAAGCGATTCTGCGGCTCATCACTCCACGCGAGTGCCACGCCGGGTCTTATAATCTCAGCCTCACGCATAATCGCATATCGGGCCGTGGCTGTTTCAAAATCTGACTGCAACAGCCGTTTTACATCCGCCGTGTCGGATCCGGATCTTCTTAAATACGACGCGGCTTCAAATGTCCTGCTGCCGGTGTTGATTGTAAAACTTTTCGTATCCAGCACAATGCCGGCAAGCAGTGCCTCAGACTCTGCCCGCAGAATGTCAGTTGTATCGACAAGATATTGCAGCATCTCCGTCACAAGCTCACAGGTAGACGACGCGTATGGCTCATGAAAATTCAGTATCGCGTTTTCTATATAGGTCGCAGCCCTTCTGTGGTGGTCGATCACCGCCACCCGTGTACAGGACAGCAGCAAGGGTTCAGATTCCACTTGCTCCGGCCTGCTTGTATCCACAACAACCAGCAGACTCTTCGCATCCGCCTCCACCATCGCGTCTTGATCCGAAATAAACACATCTTTATATTCCGGTGACTCCATCAGGCGGCTGATAAGGTTTTTGGCAAAATTATTCTCCATATCCACCACGATCCGCGCCTTTTTTCCCTTGGCGCGCGCGATACAACAAATACCAGCAGCGGCACCGATTGAGTCGAAATCTGCCTGCTTATGGCTCATAACAAATACGGTGGAAGCATCACTCAACAATCCGCCGAACGCACTTGCCATCACGCGGGATTTCACTTTCGTCCGCTTTTCCAGCCGCGCCGAGTGTCCGCCGAAGAACTCAAAACCGAATTTGTTCCTGACAACAGCCTGGTCTCCGCCACGAGATAGTGCCATCTCAAGGCCAAGCTTGGAAAAAGCATGGTTCTCTTGCGGTGTCGTACCGTCTTTGCCTATCCCAATGCTCAGTGTTGCATGAACGCCGCCGGAACCTTCGCACTCGCGTACTGAATCCAGGATAGAAAATTTGTCTTCAACAAACCCTTCAAAGTCCCGCTCCTCAAATAGGAACATGTATCGGTCTCTGTCAAATTTCACAAGACTTCCCCCGCTGTTTGCGGACCAGAGGCTGATTTTTTCGTCGATATCGGACAGAAGAATTGATTTTTCCTTTTCTGTCATGCCTTTCAGCAGCTCTTCATAATTATCCAGCATCAAGATCGCAGAAACGAGCCTTGAATCCGCATACTCACGGTTAATTGCGGCATATTCAGTGACGTCAACCCAGTAAGTTGTAGCGATATATTCACGCTCTGTCCGCACCAGCTGTCCAGACACTTTGTATGTTTTGTCGCCGACAGAAACTTCGTCTGGACATTCGCTTTTCCCGTCTAACAGCCAGATTTGCGAAAAACCGGGCACCACGTCTGTAATCCGCCGCTCAAACAAATGCTCCCGATCATCGGTGATTGATTGAAATCGCTCGTTCGACCATAAAATTTCACTGGTCTCTGAATTAAACACAACCACCGGCAGCGGGGTGTCCCGCACGGTCATATCCATGCCGTCCGACATGGATTCAAGATAGTCCAGCAGTTTCGCCGTGCGTATTTTCGTGCTGATACGTGAATAAAGCGCCAGTAACACAAGCACAACAATTTGAATGACACCCGCCCAAACGCGGCTGGTGTCATTGATAACAAACGTTGCTACAGCAAACGCGATAAGAAACATGAAATACAGCCTGACGCTGGATTGAAACAACCTTGGCAGTTTTTTGTTCATGGAAATCATCCTAATAAAGAGTTGGAGAGTATTATACCAAATATACTTTCTCATTACAATACAAATATCGCCGGGCTGCCTTGGCAGATGCGCCGCATCCGACCCAAGTCGTAAAATTTTTGATTTTGACTTCCCTTTTTTTTGAAAATGCCGTAAAATAATAGCCAGCTTAGGCGCATCACCAAAAGAAGGGGGCATATCAGTGAAAGTAGGTACAGTGACAGAAACTAAGCAGAACGAATATCGTGTCGGCTTGACACCGAGCAATGTGAAGGATTACATCAGCCACGGGCATGAGGTTTTTGTGCAGGCCGGGGCGGGCGCGGGTGCTTCCCTGCCGGATGAGGAGTATTTAGCGGCCGGGGCGAAGATTCTGCCTGCCGCAAAAGACATATGGAATATCTGTGACATGATCGTTAAAGTAAAAGAACCGCTGGAAGCAGAGCTACCCTTCATACGGGAAAACCAGATTATTTACGCATATCTTCACTTAGCGGCAGATAGGCGCTTGACAGAAGAATTGCTTGAACGCCGTGTCAAAGCGGTTGCATATGAAACCATTCGGGATGCCGCAGGCGGGTTGCCACTACTCAGGCCGATGAGTGAGGTTGCCGGGAAACTTAGCATACAAGTGGGCGCGCGCTGTTTGGAAAAACCGATGGGCGGCAGTGGTATACTGCTTGGCGGTGCCGTTGGTGTGAAAAATGCTGAATGCTTAATCATCGGCGGCGGCGTAGTGGGCGTATCCGCAATGAAGGTGGCCATCGGCCTTGGCGCAAACGTGACAATCATGGATAATAATATAGACCGCCTGTACTATCTGGATGATGTGTTTGGAAACCGCATCCAAACACTCTATTCAACCCCCGCCGCGGTGGAGGTCGCCGTAATGAACGCTGACCTGGTCATCGGTGCGGTATTAGTGCCCGGTGCAAAAGCCCCAAAACTTATAAAAAAAGAGTATCTTAAACAGATGAAACCCGGTTCAGTCATCGTGGACGTAGCTGTGGATCAAGGCGGTTGCTGCGAAACCTCTAAGATCACTTATCACAACGACCCGACGTTTGTTGTGGACGGTATTATACATTACTGCGTAGCCAACATGCCGGGGGCGGTGAGCCAAACCTCTACCTTTGCGCTGACCAACGCCACGTTAAGCTATGGCCTGAAGATTGCCGACATGGGTTTGGAAAATGCCGCCGATGCAGACCCCGGCCTGAAGCTTGGTGTCAACACCTACAGCGGAAAACTCACCTGCCGGGAAGTGGCGGAAGCATTTGACATGGAATATACGCCGATGGTGGGGAATACAACCCCTTAACATGAAAATACAAAAGAAAAGGAGCATACATAATGTCTAGAGTGAAAATTGAAAACGATCAATTAATTATCACCATGCAGGGCGCCAGAAAGTTTTTCGCATTAAAAAGTGAAGTATCAATCCATTTGAGCAATATCACCGGAGTAACAAGCGGTTTGGAATGGAAAGACCTTCCCAAAGCTTTGGATAAACGCTTTGGGACTAACGCAAATTCTTTTTATTATGGGGGATATTTTAATCAAGAAGGAAGAAATGTGTTTTATGACCTTAAAAGAAAAGAAGATGCCGTTGTTATACACATAAAAGATGAGAATTTCGACACGGTCGTCATCGGTGTGGATGACCCCGAGGCAACAATCGCACTTATTGAGCAAGGGTTGCATCAAAGAAAACCCTAAATCCCTTTGCCGCGAATAAACTTCACAATATCAACCAATAATTATAGTATGTCTTGCGTTCCCGCCCGTACGGGATCTCCGCGCGACTTGTCGCGTGGGGTGAAGCGGGCGGGAACGTAGTACTTTATTATCTAATTACGGGGGTTGATATCGTGAAAGCAGTGATCATGGCCGGAGGCGAGGGAACGCGTCTGCGGCCTGTCAGCATAAATGAACCAAAACCAATGGCACGCCTGTTAGACAACCCGGCGCTGGAGTATATACTGCAGCTTCTGGAAAAAAACGGCGTCACCGAAGCATGTCTGACGCTTAAATTCATGCCGGAAACGATTATTGATTATATCTCCGGCAGGCGCGGCATAAAACTCCACACGAGTATTGAGCGTGAGGCACTGGGAACAGCCGGCAGCGTCAGAGCTTGCGCTGAATTTATCGGGGAGGATGATTTCCTCGTCATCTCTGGTGACTGTGTGTGCGATTTCGACCTGAGAGACATGATAGCCTTCCACAAAGCAAAAATGGCAGAGGCGACCATCGCGCTATACGAACACCCAGAGCCGCTGGAATATGGCCTTGTCGTTACGCGCGAAGATGGGCGGATCGCCGAGTTCATAGAAAAACCGCCGTGGGAAGGTGTTGTGACAAACACAATAAACACCGGGATATACATTCTCTCCCCCGCGTTGTTTAATAACAAAGTCCCGCCTGGCAAAAAGTATGATTTCGGCAAAGCGTTCTTCCCCGCCATACTCGCCGAAAATCGCGGACTCTACGGCATGGCGCAAAAAGGCTACTGGTGCGATATCGGCAGTCCGGAAGCCTATCGTAGATGTGCCATTGACATGCTGGAGGGGCGGGTGAAAGTCAATATCCATGCACCGGAAGTCAACCCCGGTATATACAGCGCGTCACCGATACCGGAGGGCGTGACTATCGTGCCGCCTGTGTATATTGGAAGCAACGTTACACTGCGGCGCGGTGCCAAAATCGGCTCCCGCACCGTCATTGGTGACAACTCCGACATTGCCGGCACTGTCAGGGATTCCGTTGTCAACGGCGCAACCATCTCAGACGGGGCGGTGATAGCCGGCGCGGTGATATGCAAAGGCGCCGTCATCGGTAAATCCGCCGCCGTATCCGAAGACGCGGTCATCGGCGAAGAAACCATTATCGGTGAACAGGCGGTGATTGCCGAATCTGTCAATATCTGGCCGGCACGGCAGATCCCGGCTGGGAAGACGGTGAAAAGCAGCATCACCCACGGGCACATCAAGGCCGGAATGTCATTCACTGCGAGAGGCGTTATTTCAGGCGGACTGGGCACGGAACTGACGGTTGAGGATTGCTTAAAGCTGGGTCAGGCTGCCGCGAGTTTCGGACGGGTCGGCCTCGGCCATTTCGGCGGAGACGCGGCCCGAATTGTTGCTGAAACAATCGGCTGCGGCATCTGTGCCCGTGGCGCGGAGTTGTTGACGTTCGATTCCGGACTGCCGTCCTGCGCGTCGTTTGTTGGAGAGCGTATGAATCTGCCGTTTACCATTTGCGTAAACCAGCGTCTTGATAATGTGGAGCTCACATGCTTCGGCAAATCTGGGAGTATGCTGTCCCACGCGCTGGAACGGGAATTATCGTCAATCTCCGACAGGGATGATGCGCCATATACAGGCAAAATAGGCCATACAGAGCATTTGCGCGGTGTTTCCGAAATCTATGCCGCCGCCGCGATGACATACGCATTTTCGCATGAGGGCGGCGGTGAGGGGCTTGCAGTGTCTGTCACAGCTGAGGAATCGCAGAACAAGGTGTTTAAAAAGGCGTTAACGCTTCTTGGCTGCACAGTCGTGGAGCAAACGTCCGGCAGACCGTGCTTCACACTCGGAAATGACGGCACAGCACTCTATGCGATAGGCGAAGACGGACAGCAATTCCTCCCGGCACAGATGCTAGCCCTGATTTGCGCGCTGGCACTTGAATACGGCCAAAGCAAACTGGCCGTCCCATTCGATGCGCCGGCGGCAATTGAGACGCTCGCCGAACCGTATCACGCGGAAATCTATCGACTGGGGCGTGATGGTGACGAAGCGGAAGCACTCTACAGAAATTTGCGCCCGTTGCACGACGGAGTGTTTGCCGGGGCATTGATCTGTGCGCGGATGAAAAAAGATGGCATCACTCTGACAGATTTGATGGCGCGGAAAGTGCCCGCATTCGCGAACGTTGAACGTGAAGTTCCATTAACCCGCGCCAGGGCGGAAGTGATGGGCGAACTATCCAAAACAGCCTGTGAGCTGGGTGCAGAATTCTCGGACGGCATCAGATTCGGCGTGCAATCCGGCACGGTGCTGATATCGCCGCTGCGGACAAAAAACGCTATCCGGATAAGAGCGGAAGGCGCAAACATAGAAATAGCGGAGGAACTCTGCACTGATGTTTTGGATTTGTTGAAGGATTTTTGACAAAAAAACGCCTGCCGGGCAAAATGCCGGTCAGGCGCTCTTTTTTAAAGTCTTTTATCTTTTTCAGTCGCGCAGCCGACTATTGGCGAACAAACGCATCTCCATAATCTGTGTATAGTCTGTCAAAGCCGTCTTCAAAAGTCAATACCAGTTCGGACAGTTCCTCTAAAATTTCGTCCATTATGAAAGGCACCATCGCTTCAATTGACGCATCAACGATTATGTCGAGTAGCTCTTCCATTTCTGGATCCTCAAAAAATTCTTGCATATCCGGATCCGTTTCAAGCAGAACCCATACCAGCTCCACTATGTTTTCTAAAATGACTGCTTCATCGAAGGAAAGGCTAATTGTACGGTTGCTTTCGTTTATGTCGAAAGTACCACTGAAGTAAAAGCTGCCGTCTAAATCCAGCAAGCCCATGTAATAATAGGGCATCGGAATCCAGAATGCATTTTCGCTGAATGTAATCGAAAATGCAGGATCATCTTCCAAAACAAAAGTACCAGAAAGGGCCGCATTCATGATGGTACCGGCATTTGTATCGTCACCATCCGTATCGGTGTCGGCATCAGCATCGTCCGCACCATTTTCATCCGTTGTTTCATCAGCCGGGGTCGTCTCTTCAATCGCTGGGTTTGTTTCAGGTGCTGTGTCTGTTCCGGAATCGTTGTCTGTGCAAGCCGCTAACAGCGGCAGCAGCATCATCAAAGCGAGGGTCAGGGCAATAATTTTCTTTTTCATTTCATTTCTCCATTTCTTGTTTACGCTTGACTTTTTGACAATTTGTTTTTCAAGCGCATGATATATTATCATCATTTCGCCGCTATGGCAAACATTTTCTTATTTTTGGTTGAAAAATGCTTGCAATGCCGCGCCGGGCGTGGTATACTGTCAGCGTTCAGATGAAAGACTTGACCGAGTGGGGAAACTCCCACTTTTTTTCTTGCTTTATTCGCAAAAGTAAAATTTTTATATTGTTTCGTGATTTCTCCCTGATTACAAGCGCGAAACGGGCATGAGGATATTATGAGCAAAATTGCAAATGCCGTGATGGCGCTGGCAGAGCCCATCGCCCGCAAACACGGCCTGGAAATATGGGATATTGAATATATAAAAGAGGCCGGAAGCTGGTTTCTAAGAGTCTATATCGACTCGGAGAAAGGCGTTTCAATCGCCGATTGCGAGGCCGTGAGCCGTGAGCTAGACCCGCTGTTGGACGAGTACGAGGATCTGTTTCCGCAGGGCTATACGTTTGAGGTATCGAGTGCCGGTGCGGAAAGACGGTTGCACCGTCCGTCAGATTTCCAAAGATTTATTGGACACCTTGTGGAAGTTAAGCTGTATAAGCCAAAAGATGGACAGAAAGTGTTTACAGGGAATCTATCTGCTTATAATGATGACGGCACGGTTGAGCTAGATATATCGGGGCAAAAGCACAGTTTTGAAAAAACGGAAGTCGCGCAGGTCAGGCTGCGTATATCATAAGATGTATAAGTATGAAGGAGCACGGCAATGAATGCTGAATTTTTCCTGGCTATACAGGATATCGAAAGAGAAAAAGGAATACCGCAGACCTACATGCTTGAGAAAATAGAGCAGGCACTTTTGGCCGCGCTGAAAAAAGACTATCCCGCCGCGGCCGATTGCGCGAGGGTCGTGCTGAATCCTGTGGAAAAAACTGTGGAAATGTTTATACAAAAAATGGTAGTCGAAGAAGTTGAAGACCCGGAAACACAGTATTCTGTGGAAGAAGCGCGAAAAATATCGAAAAACGCGCAGCCCGGTGATTTTATTAACGAACAAGTTGAGACGCAAAAATTCGGCAGAATCGCAGCCCAGGCTGCCAAGCAAGTAATCATACAAGGCATCCGTGAGGCAGAGCGCAACATCATATACGATGAGTTTACATCAAAAGAGCATGAAATTCTAACAGGCGTTGTTACACGTATTGAACCTCGTACAGGCGGCGTTTCTATCCAAATCGGCTCAAACGCTGAAACGACAGAGGCGATGCTGTTGCCGGAAGAGCGTGTTCAACACGAAGCATTGCGTGAGGGCGACCGGATAAAGGTTTATGTAATCGAGGTCAGAAAATCGACCAGAGGCCCGCAGATACTTATCTCGCGCACACATCCCGGATTAGTCAAAAGATTGTTCGAGCTTGAGGTGCCGGAGATACATGACGGCACGGTAGAGATTCATTCCATAGCGCGTGAGGCGGGTAACCGTACAAAAATCGCTGTCTCATCAAATGACCCAGAGGTGGAACCGATCGGTGCCTGTGTAGGACCAAAAGGCGGCAGAGTGAACGCCATTGTAAATGAGCTGGGCGGCGAAAAGATAGATATCGTCAAGTACAGCGAAGATCCCACAGAATACGTGGCCTCAGCACTGGCACCGTCTGACGTTATTTCAGTGACCATGATGGAGGACGGAAAGTCCTGCCGCGTGGTTGTGCCGGACAGTCAGCTATCACTGGCAATCGGCCGGGAGGGGCAAAACGTCCGTCTAGCGGCTCGGCTAACCGGGTTCAAAATAGATATCAAGCCGGAAAGCGCGGCAGAGACCGAGTAGGGCACACAGTCCTCTGCGTACCGCGAAAATATAAATGCCCGCAAGACCTTTACAGGAGTCTGCAATGTCAACAAAACCACAAAAGCACCAGCCCATGCGGCAATGCCTCGGTTGCCGTGAAATGAAGCCTAAGCGAGTACTCATACGTGCTGTACGATCTCCGGAGGGGGACGTTTCCCTTGATTTTGTCGGCAAAAAGCCGGGAAGAGGTGCGTACCTCTGTCAGGATGCTGAGTGCTTGAAGCGCGCAGTGAAGTCCCGCGCACTCGGGCGGGCGTTCGGCACAGAAATTCCGCAAGCGGTTGTTGACGAGTTGAACAGTCAAATAGAGGGTCTGCCGAATGATTAGGATTCTTGGATTGGCGAAAAAAGCAGGGTTGCTGGCCGTCGGAAGTGAATCAGTAGCCCAAGCCGCACGAACCGGGAAAGCCGCAGCGATCATCTCAGCTTCTGACGCGTCAGAGCGATCAATCCGCCAGGCGCGCATATATGCCGAAGATGCCGAATGCGATCATATCGCCGTACCGTATACGAAGTTTGAGCTGGGGCAAGTCACCGGCAGAGGATCTCCGGGAATCGTCGCCATTTTAGACGCGGGGCTGGCACATAAATTTATAACAGGATTAGACATGTAGTGGGCGAATGGTGTTCGCCCGAACTTTACAGACGCAAACAGTGCGTCACTTCACCGAATATACCAGAGGAGGACTGCGCAATGAGTACAATGTTCAAATATAGGGTTCATGAGGTTGCGAAAGATTTTAAGGTTCCGACCAAGCAGATAACGGAAATTCTCACAAAATACGCAACCGCACCGAAGAACCATATGCAGGTCCTAACGGTGGAGGAGCTTGATATTATCTTTGAGTATCTGACGATAAATAATCAGATTGAGAGTATAGAAGAGATATACGCCGTATCCGCGCCGCCGCAGACTGCGCCAACAGCGGCAAAGCAAGATGCACCGAAAGAAGAGGCCCCGGCAGCGGTAGCAGGCGCGACGATTGACCCCAAAGCGGCGCCAAAAAGCGAGGAGACACCTGCCCCCGCCGCGAAAAAGCCCGACGACAAACCCTTCGTCGCGCGGAAAGCACCGGAGAAACGGCTGGTGGATACATCCGGCGCGACAATCAATATCGACAAGTACGACGAAAGGCTTGACAAGCTTGTGCCGGAACGCGCAGAAAACATGAAGCGCGGCAAGCAAAAAATAACAAAAAAACCGCATAATCAAAGGCCGTCAATTGCCTCCGGCGCGAAACGCCGGCAGGAAGAACGCGACAGAATGAACCGCCTGCAGCTTGAGGTTGCGAAAAAAGCCCAGCTGAAAGTCCAGATTCCGGATGAAATCTCCGTTGGTGAGCTTGCTTCCCGCATGAAGAAAACAGGGGCGGAAGTCGTACGCCAGCTTGTGAAAATGGGCGTGATGGCTTCACTTTCCGATATCATCGACCATGATACGGCGGCACTTGTCGCTATTGAGCTTGGCTGCAAAGTTGAGCGTGAAATTGTCGTGACCATTGAAGAACGATTGATTGATGACAGCGAAGATAAAGCGGAAGATCTTGTCCCGCGTGCACCGGTTGTGGTCGTTATGGGTCACGTTGACCACGGTAAAACATCGCTGTTGGATAGAATACGTCAGGAGAGCGTGGCAACAGGCGAGGCCGGAGGCATCACGCAGCATATCGGTGCTTATCAGGTGCACGTGAAAGGCAATCCGATCACATTCCTGGACACACCCGGGCATGAGGCGTTCACAGCGATGAGAGCGCGCGGTGCGCTGGTAACAGATATCGCGATACTGATCGTTGCGGCAGATGACGGTATCATGCCGCAGACGATAGAGTCGATCAATCACGCGAAAGCGGCGAATATTCCGATCATCGTTGCGATTAACAAAATGGATGTATCGGGTGCGAATCCGGAAAAGATAAAGCAGCAATTGACAGAGCATGGCCTTGTCTCCGAAGAATGGGGCGGGGAAACCATCGTCTGTCCGATATCAGCGAAAACAGGCGAGGGCATTGAAAACCTGCTTGAAATGATCATCTTAACCGCCGAAATGGCGGAATTGCGCGCGAATCCGAACCGCAAAGCAAAAGGTACGGTGATAGAAGCCCGGCTTGATAAAGGCCGCGGCCCGTTGATGACGGTGCTGGTTCAAAACGGTACGCTGAATACAGGCGACACGATCATCGCCGGCACAGCGGTCGGCCACGTCCGGGTGATGATGACTGAAAAGGGTGAGCGCATCAACTCAGCAGGCCCGTCAGTCCCTGTCGAAATCGCCGGCATGTCAGAGGTTCCAAACGCGGGAGATACTTTCAACGTCGTCACCGATGAACGCATGGCCAGGGAATTGACAGCGCAGCGTAAGTCAGAAAAAAAGGCATCTCAATCCACATCCGTCAAAGTGTCGCTTGAAGACCTGTTCGCGCGAATCCAAGAGGGTGAACTTAAAGACCTGAACATCATCGTCAAGGCCGATGTTCAAGGCAGTGCTGAGGCGATTAAAGCGTCTCTGGAAAAATTAACAAACGAGGAAGTACGCGTACGCGTCATCCACTCCGGCGTTGGTGCAATCAGCGAGTCGGATGTGATGCTGGCTTCTACCAGCGGCGCGATTATCGTCGGCTTCAACGTCAGACCGGAGATGAATGCCCGTGACTCTGCCCAGCGCAGCAATGTCGACATGCGCATGTACCGCGTCATCTATGAGTGCATAAACGAAATCGAGGCCGCGATGAAGGGCATGTTGGCACCGAAGTTCCGCGAAGTGGTGTACGGTCACGCAGAAGTGCGTCAATTATTCAAAGCATCGGCAGTCGGTACGATCTGCGGCTGCTATGTCTTGGACGGCAAGATTTTGCGAAACAGCTCTGCCCGGTTAGTGCGCGACGGCATTGTCGTTCATGAGGGTGAGCTGGCATCGTTGAGAAGATTCAAAGACGATGTAAAAGAAGTCGCGACGAATTACGAATGCGGCATCGCGTTTGAAAAATACAACGACATCAAAGAAGGCGACATTATAGAATGTTTCGCCATGGAACAAATCCCGGTTTAGGAGACACACCATGCCGAATAACAAGATTGAACGGATAAACGAAGACATTCAGCGCGTTCTGTCAACGCTGCTACGGAATATAAAAGACCCGCGTGTCAAGCAGGGCATGATCAGCATTACTTCTGTTGACACAACGGGAGATTTGCGCACAGCCAAAGTATATGTCAGCGTTTTCGACATGCAATCTGAAAAAGAGTTTTTAAAAGGGTTGAAATCCGCAGCCGGATATTTGCGGCGTGAGCTTGGGCAAACGCTGAATCTGCGCTATACGCCAGAGCTTCAATTTGAACTCGACAAGTCTATGGAGCGCGGGGCACGCATTAACACGATATTGGAAAATCTAGACATACCGGAGGAGAACGATGGCGAAGACAACGACGATGATGACCATCGGTGACACTGCAGAATGGCTGAAATCCCGTGACAAATTCTTGATAATCACCCACCGCCGCCCGGACGGAGATACCATCGGTTGCGCCGGCGCGCTTTGTTGTGGTTTGAATAAAATTGGAAAAACGGCATATGTTCTCTATAACCCAGAGGTGACGGAGAAATATATGCCGTTTATCAAAGATTACTGGGCACCAGGTGAATACGTGCCGGAGTATACGATCACTGTGGACACCGCATCACAACATCTGTTCTATGAAGACGCTAAAAAATATTTGGACAAAATCTCGCTGTCTATAGATCATCATCAATCGAACACGCTGTACGCAGAATATACCTGTCTTGATGACAGCACAGCCGCCTGTGCGGAGGTTGTTTATAACATATTAAAACAACTCCCCTGCGGAGTGGACAAAACCAGCGCAGGGCAACTGTACATCGCCATCTCGACTGACACCGGCTGCTTTTCGTTTGCCAACACGACGGCGGCCTCACTGAAAGCCGCTGCCGAGCTGATTGAAGCAGGCGCACCGCATACGGAGCTTAACAGAATTCTTTTTCGCGCAAGAACACGCGGACGCGTGAAGATAGAAAGCATAGTAAACAACGCGCTTGAGTTTTACTTTAACGATACTGTGGCAATCGCGGCCATTACCAGAGACATGATTGAGTCCACAGGTGCTGTTGAAGACGATATAGACGGCATTGCGGCAATCCCCGGTTCTATTGAGGGTGTGCTCGTCGGGATCACTATACGGGAATTGACATCAACCGCTGACTGCAAGGTGTCTATCCGCACCACCCCAGGCGTCAGCGCGCACAATATCTGCCAAAGATTCGGCGGCGGCGGACATCCTATGGCTGCGGGATTTGCGAGAAGAAAATCAGTTGAAGAGATCAAGCAAGAGTTAATTGCTGTCTTGGGCGATTTTTTGCCGAGGGACTAAATGAACGGAATCGTGATAGTGGACAAGCCCACTGATTGGACGTCTCACGATGTTGTGGCGAAGCTGCGCGGCGTTTTCAGGACAAAACGCATCGGCCACGGCGGGACGTTAGATCCGACGGCAACCGGCGTTTTGCCAATCTTCATCGGTCGCGCGACCAGGGCCGCCGAATTCTGTGAAAATGCGGAAAAAGAGTATGTAGCCGGAATACAACTCGGCATTGTTACCGACACGCAAGATACACAGGGCAACGTTTTGGAGAGCCGCGAAGTCTCCTCTTCCCTTTCCGCAGCGGAAATAAAGGCTGTGCTTTCGGGATTTTTAGGGGAAAGCCAGCAGATTCCGCCGATGTACTCGGCGGTGAAAATCGATGGGGTCAGACTATACAAGCTTGCGCGGCAAGGGATAGATATCCCAAGACCGGCGCGGGATATTTTTATATCCGCGCTGGAGTTAATAGACTTCGGCGGCAGTGAATTTACAATCCGCGTCGCGTGTTCAAAAGGCACGTATATACGCACACTTGCGCATGATATCGGGCAAACACTCGGCATGGGCGGGGCGATGGCGTCACTGCGCCGGACGAAAGCCGGGGCATTTTCGATAGACACCGCATTGCCGCTGAATGAGATCATAGAATCCGTGTCCAACGGCATGGCACAGGATATAATCCTGCCGACCGACTCGATTTTCGCGGGATATCCGGCGTTGGCCGTGAACCCTGAAGACACGCAAAGAATCAAAAATGGCGCGGCGTGCCGGGTTGACGGCGTACCGGACGGAAAGCACAGAATCTACAACCCAGACGGCGAGTTCCTGGCATTGGGTGAAGGCATAGGTGGTGCATTGCGTGTGATAAAGTCGTTTTTTTGACGGACGCTTGTAGGGATGATCGCCTCGGTCGTCCGCGCGGACGGTCGGGGGTGACCGTCCCTACAGCGTACGCTACGATACGCAGCGGGCGTCAGCCCCTATATACAATCAACTTATATGGAGCAGCCACATGACAGACAAAAGGCGCGTGATTGCGCTGGGTTTTTTTGATGGGATACATATCGGCCACGCAAAGCTGTTGAACAAGGCCGTGGAAATCGGGGAGGCGCAGAATCTGCTGCCTTCCGTTATCACGTTTGACACGCATCCGCTCAGCCTGGTGAAAAATGCCTCTGTGCCGTTGATCAACTCCCCCGGTGACCGCGCGGGGATTATCAACCGGCTTTTCGGGATAGACGATATCATTTTCCTGCACTTCGATAAGGCGACGTCCGACATGTCGTGGGATGTGTTTATCGGGCATCTGGTGGAGGAATTCGGCGCGCGTCACCTGGTGGCGGGGCATGATTTCAGGTTCGGCAAAGGTGGAGAAGGCACCAGCGATCTGCTGATCCAAAAATGTGCGGAGCTGGACATCGGCTGTGACATTATTCCGGCGGTAAAGCATGACGGGGTGACCAGCAGTTCAACGTATATCAGGGAATTGATTGCCGCCGGGGACATCGAACGGGCAAACACATTTCTCGGTCATCCGCATGTGTTGACGGATATTGTCCGCTACGGATACCGCTTGGGTCGAACGCTTGGCACACCAACGATCAACATGACGTTTGATGATTCGGTCATCGTCCCGGCGTTTGGTGTTTATGCGACCAAAGTGTACCTGGACGATGGCGGGATTTACACCGGCGTAACGAATATCGGCATCCGCCCGACGATCGACAACTCTGCGGAGGGCAGGATAACAGCAGAAACGCATATACTGAATTTCCGCGGAAACCTGTACGGACGACAAGTGCGGATTGAGTTCTACACCCGGCTGCGCCCGGAAATAAAGTTCAACAGCATGGATGCGTTGAAAGCGCAGATACAGCGAGATTGCAAAGCGGCTGAAGCGTACTTTGCAACACCCGGAATATAACCAAAACCCTCGCAGACGCACTCAAACACGTCAGCGAGGGTTTGTTTATGTTGTTTGATATTGTGTTGTTTATCCTCTGGTATAGGTAAATGACATCTCATCTATATAAACGCTGATCCATGTACTGATTAGTGTAAGCTCATCTCCCTCAATTATATAGAACCATTCTGCGGGAGCTGTACAGTTATTGCCGCAAAAGTCCGGAGTGGTACAAATAGACAACACCCCATTGCTTGTTGACCAACGTATGGGTGCGCCACCCACGGTGCCTCGACCATCAGCTTCAAACACATAATAGGGGCCAATCCAATTCCACTCACCCACCAAAGTTTGCCCTGCCGTTGCGGTGCCGCTTAGGGTGTAGGTAAACGCCCAACTTGGTGCAATAGTGCTTGTTAATGTAAGTTGATTTCCCTCAATTTCATAGTACCACTCTGCGGGTTCAGTACAATCATCGCCACAGAAGTCCGGCGTAACACAAATAGACAGCACCCCGTCATTTGTTGACCAGCGCATGGGCGCACCAGCCGCCGTTCCTTGACCATTGGCCTCAAACGCATAATATGGACCTGTCCAATTCCAGCTCCACTCACCTACCAACGTTTGCGCTGCCGATGCGGCGCCGGTCAGATACACTGTATTCGTCGCGCCGTCCCAATCTACTTCTTGCCCTAGTGCTTCTGCCACGGCGCGGACGGGCAGAAACGTTGTACC
>Ga0123355_10002103_pt1 | contig 28077 bp, 18 predicted proteins | sample TergutEmb28metaG_3_FD_89872 | JGI IMG/M metagenome (GOLD analysis project Ga0123355, IMG submission 89872) | Embiratermes neotenicus P1 segment gut microbial communities from Petit-Saut dam, French Guiana - Emb289 P1 | ecosystem: Host-associated > Arthropoda: Insects > Digestive system > Gut ... | reverse complement strand
TCAATGAGGTGAGCACAGCATGACGTTTTCTGGGCATCCGGGCCTAATTGCATTGGTGTTTTGGCCAATTATCGGTGCGGTATTCAGCTATATCATCGGCAGGAAAAGCAAGCGCCTTCGGGATTACTTTTCCAATTTTGTCGTGCTTACAACCTTTGCGGGCATGATAGGCATGGCGTTTCTCGCCAGCAATCAAACTCCGCCTTATTTCGAGTGGAGCGGCTTTATGGGGTTTCGCCTCTACTTCCGCCTAGACGGCCTGCGGGCTATTTATGGAGTTGTGGCGGCCTTTATGTGGGTGATGACCACTCTTTTTTCAAGGGAATATTTCGCCCATTACAGGAACCGCAACCGCTATTACTTTTTTACGCTGCTCACCTTCGGGGCCACTTTAGGCGTATTTTTCTCGGCGGATTTAATCACCACCTTTCTCTTCTTTGAGGTCATGTCCTTCACTTCCTATGTCCTGGTGATCCACGATGAACGCCCCGCCACTCTGGATGCCGCGCGCACCTATATGGCCGTGGCTGTCATCGGCGGCTTGGCCATGCTGTTTGGCATATTCATCCTCCACGTTCAGTTGGGGACTACGGAAATTGCGGCCCTCCTGGAAGCTGTACAGCAGTTCCAGGGCAATATGGGCATTCTCTATTTGGCCGGGACCTTCTTACTCATCGGTTTCGGCGGCAAGGCGGGGATGTTTCCATTGCACATTTGGCTCCCCAATGCCCACCCGGTGGCCCCCGCCCCGGCAAGCGCCCTCCTCTCCGGGATACTCACTAAAACCGGCGTATTCGGCATTATTATCATAGGCTCTATCCTCTTCCACCAACAGGCCGGCTGGGGATATCTTATGATAAATATCGGCATTGTGGGTATGCTCACAGGGGCTGTTCTAGCCCTGTTTTCCACGGATTTAAAAAGAACCCTTGCCTACTCTTCCATCTCCCAGATCGGCTTTATCATACTGGGTGTCGGGATGCAGTCCCTATTATACGAGTATTACAATTCTATGCCGATCCAAGGTACCCTTTTACATATGCTGAACCACTCCCTGATTAAGCTGCTGCTCTTCATGGCGGCGGGGGTGGTGGTTATGAACACGCATCAACTGGATCTCAACAAAATTCGTGGGTTTGGCCGCGGAAAGCCCCTTTTTAGTTTCTGCTTTTTGATGGGGGTTCTGACAATCATCGGGATGCCTTTCTGGAGCGGTTATGTGAGCAAGACCCTGCTCCATGAGAGCCTGGTATACCACATTTGGCTCTTTCAAGAATATAGCCTTTTGTCCGGATATTTCCAGGTATTAGAGAGCCTCTTCACCCTGGTGGGCGGCCTTACCACGGCGTATATGATCAAACTCTTCGTATGCATCTGTCTGGAAAAAAACCAGTTTAATCAAAAAAAGCTCACAAAACTAAATAAGCGGTATATGAACAAAGTCACAGCTACTGTGCTCTTCCTCTGTGCGATTATCTTACCCATCTTAGGGGCTCTGCCCTATGCTTTCATGGTTCCAATCGGCACCTTCGGGCAGACATTTATGCAGCGCTTTAGTCCGCCTTACGAGATCAATTTCCTGGCGTGGATAAACCTAAGAGGCGCTCTGGCCTCCTTGCTAATCGGAGGCATTTTATACACCTTTATCGTGCGGGTCTGCCTCATGTCCAAAGATGCGGAGGGCCGCTCTGTCTATATTGACCTCTGGCCCAAGTCTCTCAATATTGAAATGCGCATATACCGACCGCTCCTGTTGCAAATTCTTCCCTTCATAGGTGCTTTTTTCGCACGAATTGTGAGCAGTGTGCTGCCTGCTCTCCTCGCAAGATTTTATCAGGGTTTTGTCTCTTTCCGGGCGTTTTGGATACGGGAAAATTCTCAGCCAAAGTCTCTGGACGTCATACACAGCGCACAAAATCGAAATGAGCGTTTTCTCGGTGATATGCGCCATGCCGCCGACCATGCAAAAGGCTTGCGGACAGGGTTCCAAAGTGACCTCACCTTCGTCTCCTATTTGGCCCATATCCTAAACATGCGCTTTAGCGGTGAGTTTATGCGGATCATATTCGGCTCTCTGGCCTATAGTCTGCTCATCTTCTTTGTGGGCTTCGCCATTGTGCAGATTATTGTATTTACCAGATAAGGTTTCGGGTTGGTGTGTAAATGGTTGAAAATGATATGAAAATGTGTGTTTTCAATTAGACGCAACGGCAGAAGATAAACTATAATGGCATTAGAGGAAGGAAGTCAGATATATCCGAAGCTCTAATGCCTTTGTAATTATGCGGCTTTTGAGTTTCACAAACAACTAACAGATTAGAAAAGGAGACCAAGATGAAAAGGATGAAAACATTTTTGGCAGTCCTGCTGGCGCTATTCCTGGTGATTGGACTTGCAGCCTGCGGCGGCGGAGAAGAGACCCCCGCACCAACAGAAGCTCCTACTGAAACAGAAACACCGGCTGTGGTAGAACCGCCAACGGAAGACGAAGCTGAAGACGGCCTTGAGGGTGCTATCACGTTAGGGTGGTGGGGCAATCCAACACGTAACGAGAGAACGACCGAAGCTTTAGAAATTTTCATGGACGAATTCCCGGGCATCAATGTGACGGAGTGGACAGTTGGCTGGGGTGATTACTGGACCTCACTTATGACAATGGCAGCGAGCAACGACCTGCCTGACGTTATCCAACAGGACTGGGCGCAGTTGGAGACATATGTAGCAAATGGCCTGCTCATGGACTTGACTCCGTTCATTGAGAGCGGCGCAATTGACCTGTCAAATGTGCCGGAATCTGTCATCAACACAGGCCGCATTGGCGATGGAATCTATGCGATCTCTGTCGGCACGAACGGTGCCAGCATGATCTACAACGAAACCTTGCTCAATGAGCTCGGCATTACAATCAATGACAACATGTCTATCGAAGAGTTTGTTGACATCGCACGAGAAGTTTACGCAGAGACAGGCATCCGGGCAGACCTGGTGTTTGCCGATCCCTCTAACCCGCTTGAATCTATGCTCAGAGCACAGGGCATCACAATGTTGACCCCAGAGGGCATGGGCGGTGAAATAGCGAACTATATTCCGTTTTTTGAGCTGGTTGCACAGGGCATAGAAGAAGGCTGGCATATCCGCCCTGAACAAATGATCTGGCGTGAAGGTATGGATCAAGATCCACTGGTTCTTCCGGATGATAGCCCAAGCGAAACCACATGGATGGGGCTGTATTTCTCCAACATGCTCTCAGGATTACAGGGCGTAGCGCCGGAAGGCATGGTGCTGGGTATCACCACGTATCCATCAGAAAACCCTGCGCAATCGAACTTCGTTCGTGCCGCTATGTATTTTTCGATCACGACACATACAGATAATCCCGCCGCAGCCGCAGCCCTGATTGACTTCTGGACAAATTCTGTTGAAGCAAACTCCGTCCTCCTGGGTGAGCGCGGCATTCCGGCTTCTTCCGTTGTTACCGAGGCAATCGCACCTCTAACAGGTGAGGCCGGACAAAGAATGGCTGATTTCGTAGCAAAGGTAAGCGCACCCGGCAACTCTTCTCCTGTGAATCCGCCAAGACCCGAAGGTTCTGGTGAAATTGTCGATCATCTGCGCTTCTTGATCGAAAATATTACGCACGGTGCAATGACACCGGAAGCTGCCGCCGAAGATTTCTTCAACTTTGGTAACAATATCTTAGGTTAAGCGTACTATTTTTACGAATAAACCCCATCAGGCTTTCCTGTTTCTCAAGAGCTTTGAGGGCAAATGCCCTCAAAGCTCTTGAAGAATACACGTCCGGCGTAAGGTGTCCGCAATCGGATTGTGCCCCGCCCGCAACTTGCGGGCAATTTTCTGTGTACCGAATATCTACCCGGAGGAGCACCGTCTTAAAGCGATTGCAATACAAGCAAAAGAGGAAATGACATGGACAAAAAAAAGGGGAAACGACCAAGCCCTATTATTAGGCTCATTCACCACGACAAGGTAGCGGGTGCGGTGTTCAGCCTTCCGTTCATCATCGGCTTTATCGCCTTTTTGATTGTGCCGATAATGATGTCCTTGTACTATTCGTTTACAGACTTTCATATGATACGGCCGACTTATGAGTGGGTGGGCTTAGACAACTATGAGCGAATGTTTGGGGATTCAAGGTATTGGGCCTCAATCAGAGCTACATTCTATTTTGCATTTACGTCTGTTCCCCTGCGGGTGGTTTTTGCATTGGCGATTGCGATGTTGTTGCTGAAAGCACGCAAACTGACCGGCGTGTATAGAGCCATGTATTATTTGCCCTCTATCCTCGGCGGATCATTGGCGGTTGTTATACTTTGGGGACAAATGTTTGCACAGGGCGGCACGATTAACAGCCTCCTTGAGCTGGTGGGATTAAATAGGAATTTTGCATGGCTTGGGAATCCGCACTCAACAATTTGGACCTTGATTCTTTTGGCAGTCTGGCAGTTTGGCTCATCTATGCTGATTTTTCTCGCCTCACTCAAACAAATCCCGGAACAGCTGTATGAGGCGGCCAGCATTGACGGCGCACCAAAGGTGAGACAGTTTTTCAAGATTACCTTGCCCCTTTTAACACCGACCATTTTCTTCAATCTGGTGATGCAAACCATCAGCGGATTTTTGGCATTTACCCAAGCTTTTGTTATCACAGAGGGACGGCCCTTAGATACGACCCGATTTTACGTATACCACATGTATATGACGATTTTCCAAAACCACAGGCTCGGCGAGGGTGCGGCGCAGGCATGGATCATGTTGCTTATTATTGCTGCAATTACCGCCATCCTGTTCCTGACCAAGCGATTTTGGGTATATGAGGAAGGGGGGAAATAGAATGAAAAGAGGAAAAGCATCCACTGTGATCGGGCAATTTTTTGTGCTTATTTTTGGCATTGTAATGATCTATCCGCTGATCTGGATGGTTATGAGCACGTTTAAGGAGAGCGAAACAATATTTCGCACGGCGGGGTCGCTATTGCCCGAAAATTGGACATTCCAAAACTACATATCGGGCTGGCGGGGCGTATCTGGCGTCTCCTTTGGCCGGTTTTTCTGGAACTCTTTTATTATCGCAGGTCTCAGCACCGCAGGTGCGATTATTTCCTCGTCTTTAGTCGCATATAGCTTTTCCCGTGGCCGTTTTCCGGGGCGCAGATTGCTCTTTGTCCTAATGCTGGGAACCCTCATGTTACCGGCACAAGTTTTGATGATCCCACAGTTTCTCTGGTTTAACCAGTTGGGCTGGGTCGGCACCTATTTGCCGCTTATCGTTCCATCCTTCTTTGCGGTTCACGGTTTCTTTATCTACTTGATCACAAACTTTATGAACGGTATTCCAAGAGACCTAGATGAGGCGGCTAAAATTGACGGCTGTTCGTTTTATGGCATTTTTCTCAGAATCATGCTGCCGCTTTCTGTGCCGGCGCTGATTACGACAGGCATCTTCTCTTTTATCTGGAGATGGGATGACTTCTTGGGTGCGCTTTTGTACGTTCGTGACGTATCACGCTATCCGGCGACTTTGGCGCTGCGCATGTTTGCCGACCCCTCGGCGGCCACGGACTGGGGTGCGGTATTTGCCATGTCAACACTTTCACTGGTTCCAACAGTGCTGATATTTTTCCTGTTACAGCGCTATCTCGTTGACGGCATTGCGACCTCCGGATTAAAAGGGTAGTACAAAGCCATACTTCCATAACCGGAACATATTCAAAGGGGGATAAACCTGTATGATTCGATTTGAGTTTAACAAAGATCTGATCCTTGACAAAATCGACAAAATGGTGAAAAAGACCATGTCCATGGACTTGCAATGGTGCTGGCCATGCGGTGTCGCATACTACGGCGTTTCGGAAGCCATTGCCTTGACAGGCAGGCAAGAATATATAGATCTGCTGCGTGGGCGTGTGGATGAACACATTGCATTGGGACTGCCTGCATGGAATGTAAATGCATGTGCAATGGGACATTGTCTGCTCTCACTTTACGAGTTAACGGGCGAGCAAAAATATATGGATTTAATCCTGTCAAAAATCGAATACTTGCAGAAGGATGCGCTGCGCTTCGGCGACGGCGTGCTGCAGCATACTGTTTCGGAGAACAATGATTTTCCGGAACAGGCGTGGGCAGATACCTTGTTTATGGCGGCGTTTTTTTCCCTGCGTGTCGGTGTAAAGTTAGAGGATAACGCTCTGATTGAGGATGCTTTGAACCAATATTACTGGCATATCAATTATCTGCAAGACCCGAAAACAGGGCTGTGGTATCACGGGTATACTCATATTAAAAAGGATCACATGTCCGGATTCTTTTGGGCACGTGCAAACGCCTGGGCGGCATATACCATGAGCCAGGTCAAAAAGCAGTTGCCGGAATGGTATCTCTATCCGCAGTGCATGGACGTGGAGTGCGCATTGCGTGATCAACTGGAGGGTATAAAGCCGCTCCAAACGGAAAACGGACTATGGCGCACGGTACTTGACGATCCGGAATCTTATGAAGAGCTGTCAGCCAGTTGTGGGATCGCCGCCGCAATGATAACAGAGGGGAATCCGCTTCATACCTCATATGTACAAAAGGCGTATCAGGGGATTTTGCAACATATCTCTGAAGAGGGGCGTCTGTTACACGTATCAGGCGGTACGGCGGTTATGCGGGACTTGGAAGGCTACCGCAACATTTCCCGCAAGTGGACACAGGGCTGGGGACAGGGATTGGGACTGGCTTTCCTTGTGAGCCTTATGAAATACGTTGGCGAGGTAAATTGATGACGAAAGGAAACTTTACCCTGCCGGGAGAGTCGGGACATGAGGCCCTCACTCTAGAACTGGCAGCACGCTGGGGTGCAGATGTAATCCGTGACAGTGACGGCACCCGTTTATCAGACACGATCCTTTCTGCTGATTTTGGCATATACTCCACACTTTGCATTGTACGGGAACACAACGAGTGGATCCGTTCCCACAAAGACACCCGGCAGCAGACATTTCTGTGCACAGCGCCGGTTGTGGCAGAGAGCGATACGCTTACAATCCGCCTGCTTGACGGATTTTTCAATGAACAGTTCGAAGTGGACGATAGCGCCGGAGCGATGCAGTATTGGGAGGTGTATGATCGGACGACAGACACGCTTGTTCCGAGCTGCGCATGGACATATCAGCCCGAGACGGGCGAGATGCATATTAAGGCGGCGGCGTGGCGGCAGTATACGGTTAGCTTTTTGGCGTGGCGTGTCTGGGAAGAGATTTCTATGTACAACCACGTAACCAATCAGTGGGACAAAGAACATCTTATGCAACTCAATCCGTATCATCCGGAGGCGCTGGCATATCTCAAAGACTGGCTTACAAACTGGTGCGAAGAAAATCCACAGACCTCCGTTGTACGATTCACATCCCTGTTCTACAATTTCGCATGGATTTGGGGTTCTGACCTGCGCAATCGATACCTGTTCACAGATTGGGCCAGTTATGATTTTACCGTGTGTCCCATGTCCCTGGACGATTTTGCGAAAGAGTATGGGTATTCCCTGTGTGCGGAAGATTTTGTCCGTCAGGGCAAGTATAATGCGACCCACCGTGTACCCAGCCAGAAAAAGCGGGATTGGATGGACTTTGTCGGAAAATTTGTCCGCCGTGCATCCCGTGAACTTATTGATATTGTCCACGCATATGGAAAGTTAGCATATGTATTCTATGATGATAGCTGGATCGGGCTTGATCCTTATAATGGCCATTTTGACGAGTTCGGCTTTGACGGGCTGATCAAATGTGTATTCTCGGGCTACGAGGTGCGCCTCTGTGCGGAAGTGCCGATAGAGACCCATGAAATCCGATTCCATCCGTACCTGTTTCCTGTAGGGCTGGGTGGTGCGCCAACGTTCTCGGAGGGGGGGCAGCCCGGTCAGGATGCGCTGAACTATTGGATTAGTACTCGCCGTGCGTTATTGCGCAAGCATATACGGCGTTGCGGGCTGGGCGGCTATCTGTCGCTGATCCAGGACTATCCTTGTTTTATTGAGGCAATGGATCATATTCTGAAGGAGTTCCGCCAGATATCGGCCCTGCACGAAACAGGTGCGCCCGGCAAGTTGAAGCCACGGATTGCAATCCTAACTGCGTGGGGCAAGCTGCGGACATGGACGCTCTCCGGCCACTTCCATGAAACAGAGCAGCATGTGTTGATCCACGTTCTTGAGAGCCTTTCGGGTCTGCCCTTTGACGTGGAATTTTTGTCCTTTGACGACTTGAAAGAAATCCCGCAAGATATCGACGTAATAATAAACGCCGGCGCAGCGGGAGATGCGTGGAGCGGCGGCGTGTGCTGGGAGGATGAAATTGTCGATACCCTGACTGCATGGGTTCACGGGGGCGGGGTATTTTTCGGCATCAATGAACCCTCGTCACTTGATGGACGCAACAGATTGCTGCGTATGGCCCATGTGCTCGGCGTAGACATCGACAAAGGTGAATACGCCTGTCATGGCAGATGGAAATTCCAGTGTGAAGCAGTGCCGGGACTTATCCCGGAACGTGTAACAATCCCGGGCCGGGGCGACGTCGTCTTGACAGACGGACAAACCCGTGTGCTATCAGCAGAAAAGGGAATGCCGGCGCTTACAATCCGAAAATTTGGTGCAGGAACGGGACTTTATTGCACGCATTTTTCGCATAGTCCCGCTTCGGCACGATTCTTGCAGAATTTGATCCTGTTTGCGATAGATGCCGACATGGGGCCTGAGGGCGTTTCTGATAATGTTATGGTGGAGTGCACGAGTTTCCCGGATGCCGGAAAGCTTGCGTTCTCTAACAACAGCGCAACAGAGCAGAGGGCAACATGCATACTAAACGGAAAAACGTATGTAGCCGAACTTTCGCCGTACGAAATGTGTGTGCAAGACATGTGATAGCCATATCGAGACAAGCGACGAGGAGATTGTGAATGGGGGGGCGCTCCAGGGTTGTATTTTAACTAAATTCATGGTATTATGACTGTAATTTTTGAATGGTTTCTACGCATTAAGCGTGTTCGGCACTTGTTTTAGGATACGATTTGCTTACTGCAATCACGGAATCAAGAGGTGATTCTGATTTGGAAAAGAGATCGAAAGAAATCATTGAGCACCGCTTTTATGAACTTCCTCTCAGCCTTCCGGCGATTGTGCTCACCGGTGACGACTGGATCATTTCAGATAAAATCAGTAGTCGGCTACATTTCCACAATTGCACAGAAATCGGTTTTTGCCATTCCGGCAAAGGGGTTATTGAGCTTGAAGGCGGGAAGGCCTTTACTTTTAAAGCCGGTACCATTTCAGTCATTCCACGCCATATAGCGCATACGACATATTCTGAAAAAGGTGCGCAAAGTCTCTGGTCTTATATTTTCTTAGATTTTGCAAGCCTTTTATCTGATTTTCTTCCGTCTGCGCAATCAGACAGTAATTTTTCCATAGAAGAGCCATTGCCCTCAGGACAGTTGTTTAATCAAGAGCAAGATCACCATATTCATTTCCTTGCAAACTGCCTTCTTGACGAAATACAGAGCACAAAGGAAGATTGGACTCGCATGTTTAAGTCTATCTCCCTTCTGCTTTTTTATAAGCTTCAGCGTTTGAGCGCTGAACAAAATCGCACCCAAGATCCCGTCCAAAATGTAAAATCTTTTGTGCTCCGCCCCGCACTTGAATATATTCATCAGCATTACATGCACAAAATCACAATTAAAGATTTGGCTGATATTTGCCACATTAGCGAAAACCATTTCCGCCGCCTGTTTCTTGCGATTGTGGGAACCCCTCCGCTTACATTCATCACGTTCACCCGCATCAATCGGGCATGTATCATGTTAAGAACGACCAATCTATCTATTCTCTTGATCGCTGAGGCCGTCGGCATCAATACTGTTGCCGGGTTCAATCGTAATTTCAAAAACCTGCTTGGCGTCAGCCCCAGCGAATATCGAAAGTGTGCAGCAAAATCCAGTCTGTGCTTCAATCATAAATATATCCGTGACTACCAGGGCTGGACCAAGCCCGAGGCACAGCCCGAGCACATCCTGGGAGATGACTAAGCTGTTTCAGCTTTTGCATAACCTGTCACAAGAGATGGCGAAATGCGTGGGGCTTTATCATATGGGGTGAAAAGGATGAATTTGTACAACTTTCTTTACAACGGACGTGGAGATCAAGCGGATATTGAAGCAAAGGACGAGCGGCCGCAAGGGGTTCGTCTCTTTTTTGCAACCGCTCAGCGGTACTGGCGGGAGATTATCTTGCTCAACATTCTATTCATCCTAAGCTGTATACCGATCATTACAATTCCGGCGGCGCTCAAAGCGGCCTCCGGGATGAGTTTTCGTTATCTCATGGGCGATCCAGTCGTGTGGCTCTCGGACTATTGGGCATTATTCAAACGAAATTTTCTGCGCACAACCGTATTGGGGCTCGCCTGGATACTCCTTCTGCTCGGCAGCGGCCTTAGCTTAAGTTTCTATGGCGGCCTCATCATCGGCGGGCGTGTGTTTTTCATTATCGGCGGACTAATATCTGTGCTTATGATTCTGGTGTTTTTCGGCATGGGACTCTATCTATTCCCCATGATGGCTATGACAGATTTACCGCTCCGCACGATGATCAAAAATGCGTTTTGCCTCGCAGGCCTGCGTATACTGTGGACGGTTCTGGTACTCCTTCTCTTGGCGGCAATTGGTGCAGTCTATCTTTTTCTGTATCCCATCAGCACAATTTTCCTTGTGCTGTTCGGGTTTTCCTTACCCATCTTAATTGGCACGTTTTGTGCGTATGCAGGGTTATGGAAGTATGTGCTCGTCTCTGAGAACACGGAAGAGGCACTCGCTCCTTAAGATAAGTCAGTAACATCAATATACTCATCAAGATCTTGGGGCAAATTGACGGTAACGCCGCCGATTTGTTCCGCCGTTTTTGTTATCTCATAGTAGACCCTTACGTCCTCCTCACCCCAGAACGAGATGTCCGCCGTAAACGCTAAGGTATAGCGCAAGAACGTATGGTTGCTTCCGATTTCGACTACAAAAGCCACAGGCCCAAATATTTCTATCGTTGTCGGAAACCCTTCGGGATCGTCATTTCTGAGGCGAAAAGAATCTAATATCGAATCCTTCAAAAACTCAAATTCTTCCGCACTACTGTCCAGTACAAAATTCATCTCTCTGGTGCCCCGCTGGCTCCCCTCACCTATCCCGTCCAGCAAAACCGGTATCACAGCCAAATCCGGCATATCCGCAAACATGATCCGGGCGGCGATTTCCAAGTCGGCCTCACGTTTGTGCCGTTCTTCCATGAAATTAAAAAACAAAAATCCGTCACGGAAATACACGTCTAGTTCATTTGTCGCCCCGGCCATGGTTAATGCAACCGACAGCGCCATGTCGGCGCCGCCGTCCTGGCGCATGGCTTTCCTGACAGTTCCTTCCGTTATCAGATCAATCGGGTCGCCGTCGTTGTGAAAAATCACCTTCATTTCCTCAAAGGAAAACTCAAGTGAGCCGGCGTCCCTTATACGTTCGGTCATGGCACGCCATGCGTCAATCGCTTGCTCGTCTGGGTCATAGTCAGATCCGCCCCCGCACGCCGCAAGGATCACTGCGATCAACAAAGCCAGCACTGTTATTCTGATTTTTTTCAATGCCTTGCGCCTCCAATCATAACTGCGGGGCTATCCGGGCGGTAGTTTTCATGCCGCTACCGGATAGCCCCACCCTCTCATCTAATAAACGCTATAAAACTTTGCTGCAGCGTTACGGCCTGGTCCAACTTCTACTGATGTTGACGGAATTGTCCGGGTAGTCTGGCAAGACTATGCCGACCACATCGACAAAGTTATCGCCTGATACAAGCGCAGCCGCACCGCCTGGGATGGTTAAGGTGTTTGTGTTGCTGGTGGCGGCGTCTGTAAGTATTCCAACCTCTACCGGGAATGGCTGGTTGTTAATGAACGCAGTCGCACCGCCGGGCACTGTCCCCAACGTAGCTGCGATATTGGAGTTCTTATTGTCGAACCTGAGGAAAACGTCTGTGCCGTTTGTAAACAGGGTGTGGTTCCAGTCAATATCGCTGTAACCATCGACTCTGAAGAACTCGTAGCCGAACGCCAAGCCGTTGGCGCTCCTCGCAACGATTCTGTAGTACTCTTCACGGGGGAAGGTGTAGGCCGGGATGTGCAGCATATTCTCGCCGAGTGTAAGATCCTCGAAGGTGATGAACGGCTCGGCATACTGATTGTTTCTGTGATAGATGCTGACAGTGATCGGCCCTGCGACATTGGCGTCTTCGTGATCCGTTATGGTCAGTTCCAGGTTCATGTCCATGTTAAACCTGTACGGCGAATACATGTTCCGCGCTAAGCTGTGACCATCCGTTGTGCCTGCGGCGTTGCCGGGGTTATACGGCAGTGTCAGATACAGGGGCTCTCTGACGTAAACCACGATGTCCTCCCACACAGTATGATTGGCGGGCAGGTTTTCATCCCCTGATATCGCCCGCAGCACGACCCGGCTGCCCGGTGCGTGGCCTCTGAGGGTAATAAAGTCAAAGGTGTGCCACCACGAGGCGTCCTGACCTGTATTGACGCTATGCGGAACCCCGCGAGGCCCGGTGGAGGGCGCCGTATGTCCGGGACTGCTCACGCCGCTCCAAACCGTAAGTTCATCCCTCTGTGGCCCGAATTTTTCCCAGATGACGATCCCTTTTCCGTCTGCCGAGAAGGGCTCCGCCCATGCGAATACTTCCCTGAAGCGGTACTGCACATTACCTGTGGTAGCGACACGCCCCGGAACGTCGATGGAGGGGAGGCCCGCTGTGACGGTCGCCGCAGAGGCGAAGGGAGAGTTCATTTCGCTGTGGGAAATATGAACGCTTTGAACAGGGCTGTCTCTGTCTGTCCAGGCATCAATGTCATTGCCGGACGGTCCGCGCCATGCCGGGGTTGAGCCGATGCGTACGAAGGGGCGGCCGGAGTAAGCCCACGCCGTCAGGACAGGTGTCCCGGTGGCGGTCGCTCCTGCAAACACTTCAACCAAAATTCTTGCGCCGTCTTCAGCAACCTGCCAAGTGGGTACAAACACTTCATGGGCCATAGGCCGTGAAGTATAAGTCCACGTTGCGGAAAGGCCGCCGGGTGCTGTCATCCGTGCCGTCATCGTCTGGAGGAGTTTGGTGTCATAAATTTCCACCACGGGTTGAACCATCCCTGTCGCTGTGTGTTCATAGAACTTGATGTGCGCCATGCCGTTTTCGTTGGAGTTGGTGGCCATGTCAAGCCCGAAGGTGTGGTAGTAGGTCTCTACCCAGTGATGGGTCTCGCCTGGGCCAATGGCTCTATTCGAGAAATACTGGTCGCCAACACCGGCCCACGGCTCCAGGTAAGGCCGTCCGGAGTTGTTCGAGGTACGCTCGAAGGGCAGATTGTCAAACATGTGCCTGTAGCCCCACAGCCAGTACTTGATCGATGGTGTAGATTGGTTCAGATCCGGGCCCGCACGCATGATGCCTTCCAGGTTCCGAAGGTTCACGCCGCCGTACCAGTCGGCCTGGGGCCGTCTGTTCAGGTCGGTGGAAAACGTTGTCAGAAGGTCATTGCCTACGATGTAACGGGTGGTATACCACTCATAGAAGTGATTTCTGTTAACCTCTCCTGTATTCTGGTTGTAGTTGGCAGCGGTACCAAATCTGTCTCCGGGACTATAGATGCGATCCCTGATCCATTGGGGCAGATAATGCGCAAGCGGCATATCATTCGGGAAGTTAAATCTGCTCCAGTGCAGCACATCCGATGCGGTTCTGTCGTTTGACATCTCGCCCGTGTTGTTGTTGACCGCTACGTTGCCGGCCGGCCAGTTTTGCACCATGCAAACCTGGTTATTGTCGATGTGCTTCATACTGCCGTGGCCCCACTGGGATAGTTCACCGGGTGCCCAGGTGTTACAGGTGTAGTACTCATAGGTTCTGGCGACTGCGGCCGGGTTATGCACCGTAACGGCCATGTCCACCGTGGGGTCGTTGGGTCTGATAATGTATTCTACGGTGTACTCAAGGCCCGGGCTGAAGGGCGTAAAGTCGCCGCCGATACCGACGTTGTTCGACGAGGGGACAAAACCGCCGGCACTTACCTGTGCGTTTTGGTCATTGGTAATGGTATGCCGGATGGAGATGGAACCCGCCGGCTGGCCATCGGGATTGTGTACGATTTCATACTCCCAGGGCGTGGTCCACACGTGGCCGTGTTCGCAGCCTTCAAACACCGGGAAGGTGCCGCCCCAAACCAGGAGCCAGCTCAAGAGGAAGGTGCCGCCGCCGATATTGGTGGGCGGGAAGGCGTGGCCTTGACCCGTAACATTATAGTTCGTGGCCGCAGGGTTCGTGTAGTGGGCGTCATGTCCCGTCGGTTTAAACTCGAACTCCAGGAAGCGGGCCGTGTTGCTCGGAACGATGAGCGCCCGGATCCATCTGTTTTCGACGTTATAGGCGGGGTATCTGCCCTGTACTACATAACTCAATTCCAGTGTGGAGTTACCGCTGCCGACGCCGAGGCCTCGAATGGGCTGACCAACACCGTACCTATAGTTGCCGCCGAACTGCCTGCCGTCGGGTGCGAAAAGTCTCCCACCAGTCAGGTTGGGCACGTGGCGTACATCACCGCTGAAGCCGCCGATGAGAGGATTTCTCTCGCCGTCATACTGGAGGTGAAACACGTCGTTATGGTTGAACAACGCATAGGTCGGGGTGATTGTGACAGCCCCTTCTCCATATGCGGGCCAGTCTGGATCCCAATTGGGCCCCCATGGCGCAACAACGGGGTTCACCGTAACCGTTGCTGTTGTCGGGGTGTTGCGTGGCCCGTTTGTCACGTTTTGAAGAACACCTACTCTGTCGGTCGGCCTCTCGTCTTCTAGTCCGCCGCCTCCTATGCCGCTTCCTGCGCTCCAGGTGTTCCTGGTGCCGAATCCGACAAGAGCGCCCGCTTGCACCGTTACGTTGGCACCGCCTGTCAAGGCAATGGGGAACCTGTTCTGGTTATGAATCACGATGGTATGGTTGTTCCTGAAGTAACCAACCACATGATCCCCGAAGAAAGCGTTTAGGAAGGGTACCGTCCCGCCCGGCGTGATTGCGTTGACGCCGGTCAAGGTTAGGATCTCCCTCAAGTCGTCGGCCGTCAGCACTGCCCCCGTCATCCCGGTTCCTGATTCGGTCAGGGATTGGAAATAAGCGGTTCTGTTGGCCAAGTAATTGGGGTTAAGGAGGGGCGAGTCATCCTCCGCAGCTGCGCTGATCCTGTCATGGAACGTTGCAGTCCACGGCATCTCATTGGGTCTGTTGCGGGTACGGAATCTGGACTCTTCGGCGATTCTTGTGAAAGCCATCGGCCTGTCAAACACGAGTTCCAGCTCTTCCCTGCCGCTTACCGAACGGTTCAGCGTCACGCTTAACAGGTCGAAATTGCTTGGGGGAACGGAAGGACGTGCATCAAGCGTAGCCGTTAGCGTCGGCGTCCCGTTCAGGCCCGCCGCATTGATGAGTCCTCTGATCTGCGGTTGACTGCGCCCCGCATTCCAGGCGTTGCTGGTCCAGTTTATCTCGTACTCCACGTCTTCCAGAATATCACCGGCATAATAGAGGATGAATTCCCGGCCACCACCGTCACCGGCTGCAGTAGCTTCGGGGTGCCCCCTCGGAATCTGGAAAGAATACGCAAGCTGTAAGGCTGCTCCCCCGCCAACCGGAACAATATTGTAAATGTTGCCCAGGTTGTTCGAGTTTGCTCCCTCTGTTCCTCTGGCTGCATACGGCCCGGTAAGCAGACTGCTGGTGGCCCATATCATGCTCTGCCCGTCGTGGAGGGGCGGCAGGGTAATCCGCTGGTTAAAGCGGACATAGATCGCCCTGCTGTCTAATATCCTGGCCTCTTCAATCTCAAGGAAGGGGGCCGCATTGATGGCAGCTCCACCGGCGTTGAAATGAAATGGCGCACTAGACAGAGGCTGATCGTGAATATCCCGCACCCAGACATCGCCGCTTTGTATCATCTGGTCTTCTTGGAAGAAGTAGTAGTAGGGGATAAAATCTCTGCTCCGCCAGTCAAACTGGAGGGTGTTGTTCCCGGGGGTAAAACGGACGAATCTGGTGTCCTGCAGATCTGACTCCGCACTGCCGAGCACCAATTCAAAGGACATTCTGTCTTCACGTAAATACATCCGGCTGTCCACGCCGGGCATGACCTCTTTGTTATTATGCAGGAACATGCCGTTAAGGCGCAGGAAATACGTCAAATAGTTCGGGCGCGCATGGGAAAACATCTCAAAATGGGTGTTTACCTCATTACTAAGGTGCACGATAGCGACCCGATTGTTGATGACTTCAACCTCCGTAATACGGAAGGGAGGCGGCGCCGGCGCTGCTGCCGGAGAAACCGAGGGGTTCGCCGCTGCAACCAGGAGGTTCGTCGCTTCAGTATTCAATGCAAACGGTGACATGGGCAGCATTGTCAGTGCCATCGCAACAATCAGCAATACACTGATAAACCTGAACCTTTTCTTCATAATCTCACCTTTCTTCCTTGGAATTTTTCTGACTGCACTTATGGTACAGGTCTTTGTTATGATGGCTCTACGGTTATAACCACCCGAACCCTACAGGGCAGCCTCATCAGGTTTATTTCCGGATCATCTGCGTGGGCAAATGTGGGTATGTTTCTGTTAATCCGGGTGTCAGCGTGGACTGTGCCCGCTATTTCTTCGTAATCCGCACAGTTTGGAACGATAATGATAATTTCTAACCATTCCGGAATCTCCACTCTAGTATGTACCCATTCTTCGTCCGCATCGTCCCAGACTGCTTCGAATGCGGCGCCACGGTTCCCGGGCATCAAATACGTGGCATACAAGAAGGATGTAGCATTGTCGGGGTTGTGCCAGACTTCCGTTCCGTTAAACCTTACGCCGCTGTCGTCAACTACGATTGCGTTTCTTCTGCCCTCCGGCTCCTCTGGGTCACAAACACATGGATATTCATCGCACTCATCGCATGGAGACGGAGGCGGGTCACAAATGCATGGATATTCATCGCACTCATCACATGGCGGCGGAGGCGGGTCACAAATGCATGGATATTCATCGCACTCATCACACGGCGGCGGGACTTCTTCCGGCACTATAATTTCTTTCCAATCAATGTTATCGTCTGCGTCTCTGGTCAGGCGGTGGTCATTGGCTGCGGCTACAACAGACGCAAAATACCATGCCGTAGGAGATACATCCGCAAACTCCCGTGCGTCCTCTAAATTGATGATGACGTCTAAGAGGCCCTGGTAATCTATTCGGCCTAAGATACGGTTCATGGCCGTGGCTGTATCCGCACGGGCCGTGGGAGCCAGAGGATTGAAGTTCCTCATATTGTCGCCCACCATCCAGCCCATGCTGTATACCGTGTATACGTAGTGCCTGGCCCAGGGCGTGATCGTACCCGCATCCCGGAAGCTCATCTGACCCGCCTCTTCCTCGTACTCGTCCAGGGTTCTCGCCAGCATGGCGGCAAATTCCTGGCGGGTAATGGGATCACGGGGTCTGAATTGACCAAGGTCGTCTCCACGCACCAGTTCTGCATCGTAGGCCCAGGCCACGTAGTAATAGAACCAATCGTCTTCGTCTACGTCAGAGAAGGCAGTAAAGGCGCTCATGCCCTCCGGCAGCTCCTCTATCCCCTTCTCAAACTCTAAGAGCGTTATTCTGGCCAGGATTGCCGCCACATCTGCTCTCGTAGCGTTTTGTCTCGGCATGAATTGGTTCCGGTCATTGCCGAACATGAAAGCTAGATGGGTCTCATAGTCTGCCGGTCTGTCCCCTGCGGTGAGCGCAAGGGCACCCGGCAAAGTGAGCAACATTGCCAAAACGATAGCGAGTGCTATAAATCTGCGGCGCATATTTGTGTGTTGTTTCATGAAAATCCTCCTTCTTTTTAAAATAGAATCTTTTAGAATCTTTTGAGAATCAAGCATATGTTCCAAATGCTTCCATCCCGGCATTCCTGCTTTTTAGGCATCGCCCCCTAAATATTCTAAATTTTTCTATACCTCATTGCATCAGCGGTAGGATGAGGAGAAATTTCATTGCATTTATTTTTGTATAAAAATATCTATTTCCTTCTGATATAGATATGTATGTTTATTTTTATCCGGCAAAAATGCTGTGTGCCGGCATTTTCAAAATCCCCTGGCGTACTTTTTGAATATCACGGTTTGCTCTGGCCGTGCATATATATACAAGCTCTTCACCTTTTTTAGACAATCTAAAAATATTTTATATTCATTTGTTGAAAATGTCAATGCCCAAAATGACCAAATAAAAAAGCGCCTATTCGGCGCTTTGCTCATTTTCCCCTTGATCAGATTGTTTTTTTGTGATATCCAAGTAATTGTAAAGCGTAAACTTCGAGATTCCCAGATATTCGCAGATTCGATCTCCCGCTTTTGTGATCAGGAATGCACCCTTGGAGTCTAAAAACTCAATCATTTTGATCTTATCAGTCCGTGTCATTTCCTCCGGCCGCTTTTTGATTGCCTCCTGAGACTCCAAAATCAGATGATCTAAGAGTTCATTGACGTTGTTTGCAAACACCTCTGTCGTTTCTGGATTTCCATTTCGGTTAGAAGAGTTTGTGATTTCGTTTAGCATACCCTCCATGAGCAAATAACCCGAGATGTCGAAGTTGACGCAGATACTCCCGATTACGACCCCGGCATCGTTTTTCAAATAGATTGAGGACGAGCGCAACAGTTTTCCGTCTTTGGTTTTGGTGAAGTAATTATACCGGTCTCCGGCCTCCATCGTGCCACGCAAAATTTCGAGGCCCAAATTCGTCCCGGAGTCCCCGATGTTCCGCTGCGTGATGTGATTGTGCTCAATCGCCACAATGGTGCTGTCGTAGTCTTTGGTCAAGTCATGGAGGACAACCTCACAGTTGCTGCCAAACTGTGCCGCAATCATTTTAATCAGTCTCTCTAAGTTGTCCCATTCGCTATTTATGTTTTCCATTTTGATACCCTCCCAAGGTAATATACCAAATTCACACACAATTATCAAGGCATGGGATATCTAATACTATACAAATTTCGGGTGCCGTACAAATAGCACGGCACCCGAATCAATGGTTCCTGTGTGTAGATTACTCCCAAATACCCGCCTCTCTGAACTGCTCTGCATTTGCGATGGTGATGATTGGTGAATGCATGACAGTAATCCGCTCGAAAGACTCCCCTGCGAGAATGCGAGCCATTACGGCAACACCTTCAGCGCCGATTACATTGGCATCGTTATGCCCCGTGGCCCGGAAATTACCGCCTTCCAGGATTGCCAGAATAGCGGGGTTGGCACCGTCAATCCCGGTAAAGAACATCTCGTCGGAACGGCCGGCGTCTGCGGCGGCAGATTGCGCACCGAAGGCCATGGAGTCATTTTCTGTGAAAACAACGTCAATCTGCGGGAACCTTGCAAGCATGTTTTCCATAGCTGCCTTACCGCCATCCGTAGACCAGCCGGCAAAGTCGGGAGAGACCTCAATAGCGAAATTACCTGCCTCTGTGAGCGCCCTGGTGACGCCTGCGGTGCGGTTGAGGCCGATGGTATTCTCAGGCGGGCCGCCACGAATAATCACTGCGGTGCCGCCCTCCGGGAGCTGGGAGACGATATACTCGCCGATCTGCTGGCCCATGAAATCGTTGTCCGGGCCTACCCAGGCAGTGAAGTTCTGAGAGTCGAACATACGATCAACGAGCACCACGGGAATACCTGCTTCTTCAGCCGCATCCAGCGCTGCCGGAATGTCGTTGAACCAGGCACCTGAGATGATGATGCCATCTACACCTTGTGCGATGAAATTTTCGACATGGGCTACGAGTTGGACATCGTCGCCGTCAGCATTTGTCGCATGGACAGTCCAGCCGAGGGCTTCACCCGCAGAGACGACCGCATTGCGCATACCGGTGAAGTAGTCGCCCAAGGCGAGGTTGGCCATGCCGATGACGATATCGTCATCAACTGCCGATGGTTGGTTGTTGTTTCCGCAACCCGCCATGAGGCCAAGGATCAGTAGAGCTACAAGTACAAGAGCCACGAATCTTTTTGCTTTCATCATTGTTTCCTCCAAATTTTTTTGTTTTTTAATGCCGGTTATGACACGATCTCCGTTATTGGCCTTGCTTTTTAGCGCTAACGCTGTGAATCAAAACCACAGCAATGATAATGGCTCCCTTGAGCACCCACTGCCAATACGCATCTACGTTGCGCAGGGATAACAGGTTGTTCATAACTGCCAGGATTAAGACCCCCACGGCTGTCCCTTGAATGGTACCTTTCCCCCCGGCGAGATTGGCCCCGCCTATGACACATGCGGCTATGGCGTCAAGCTCAAATGCACCGCCCAGCGACGGCTGAATGTTGCCCAAGCGTGAAGCGAGCAAAACACCGCCGACGCCGGAACAAATGCCAGAAATGACATATACGGTAATAATGCCCTTCGGCACTGAAATTCCAGCCAATCGCACGGTTTCCCGATTTCCGCCAATGGCGATGGTACTGCGGCCGAGGGGCGTGAGGGTCAAGAACACGGCACCAAGAATAAAAAATGCTATCATAATCATAGTCGAAACCGGAATACCAAAGACCGCCGCCGATCCCAGCGTGGTGAAGCCAGGAAAATCACGGGTGCTGATGGACATTTCCGAGACGACATAGGTCAGACCACGAATAAAGGTCATCATGGCCAGGGTGACCACGAAAGGCGCCAACTTGAAGCGGGCGATGATGGTACCGCTGACCAGTCCCCAAAATGCCCCTGCGGCGATGCCCAGCAGAAACGCCATCCAGATCGGAACCCCCCATCTTACCGTAGCAGTGGCGGCAACAATGGCCGAGAACCCGACGATTGAACCGACGGAGAGGTCAATCCCGCCCGTTAGGATTACGAACAGCATTCCAAGGGACAAAAGTCCCGGTACCGTCGTCATCTGCCGCAATAGGTTGGTGAGGTTGTTGGCGGTGAAGAACACACCGTTTGTCAGCGGATTCGCAATAATGGCCAGTGCGAGTACCACAAGGGAGAAAGTGAGCAGCATCGTAACATCTCTGCCGGCAAACGCAATGCGGCCACGCCGGACAGCCACGAATCGGGTTGAGGCGGAAGTTGTCTCAACAGGGTCTAGTTTATGCATGCATCATGTCCTCCAATCGCATATGCCAATACTTCTTCTTCGTTGGTTTCTGCCGCACTCAGCTCTTTCACTATCCGCCCATCTCGCATAATAAGAACCCTGTCAGCCATTGAGATTGCCTCCGTCAGGTCAGAAGAAACCATTAGGATGGAAACGCCGGAGACGGCGAGCTCGTCTATCTTCTGGTAAATTTCAGCTCGAGTGGCCATATCAACGCCACGGGTCGGTTCGTCAAGGATCAGAATGGAGGGGTTGGTCAATAGCCATTTAGAAACGACCACCTTTTGTTGGTTGCCGCCGGACAGTTGCCACGCCTCCATGCTCTTGCAGCGTTCCGGCTGAATCGACAGGTTATGTATCATCATTTCTGTATTAGAGCGGCGCTTCGCCAGAGAGAGGAACACTCCACGCATGGTTGCCAAGTTGATGTTTTCGCTCACATCATGCCCCAGCACCAGCCCGGTGCTCTTTCGATCTTCCGTTACCAGGGCGAGGCCGGTTTTGATCGCCTTAGCAGGGGCGTTGAAGTGTTTGACGCCGCCATTGATTGAGAGGGAGCCGCTGTGCAGCCGACGTGCGCCAAAGATTGTTTCAACGAGCTCACTGCGCCCTGCGCCGACGAGGCCGAAGATCGACAGGACCTCACCCTTGCGCAACTGGAAACTGACATGATCAAACTCGCCTTCACGGGTCAAGTTCTGGGCAAGTAAGGTCGGCTCTCCAAATGTTTCCCGTCGTTCGGGGTAAACCGCTTCGATTTGACGGCCGGCCATCAATGTGATGATCTCGTCTTCGGTCGCTTCTTTTGGGTCGAGTTCAGCGACAAAGGAACCATCCTTCATAATGACAATTCTGTCGGCCAAAGTAAGAACTTCTTGAAGCCGGTGGGATATATACAAAATAAGAGTTCCCTGTTTGCGCAACTGACCAATTAAAGCATACAGGGAGTCCAGGTCAGAGCCGGACAGTACGGCGGACGGTTCGTCGAGCACCAGTATCTTCGGATGAGAAACCAACGCTTTTGCGATTTCGACCATCTGTTGCTTGGCAATGGACAAATCCCGTGTTTTCGCTGTTTCGTCAACTGCGTCAAAGCCGATTGATGTCAGTATTTCTTTGGCACGTGCACGGGCAGCGCCCCAATCAATCAGCCCCCGGCGCTTCGGCAAAACGCCCATGAGAAGGTTCTCGGTTACAGACAACTCCGGCACCAGAGACAACTCCTGATATACTGTACAGATCCCCTGCCGAATCGCATCACGCGGTCCTTTTAGGTTGAGCGGTTGGCCGTCTAGTACGAGGTCGCCTGAGTCCTTGGGGACAGCACCCGCCAGAGTTTTAATCAAAGTAGATTTTCCGGCACCGTTCGCCCCAACAATCGCCACCACTTGACCATACTCGGCCTGCAGATTAATGCCATGCAAAACCTCGGTGAGTCCGTACGATTTTCGTATATCACGAAGTACTAAAGACATCTGAGAACTCCTCACATGATAGAACCTGTATTCAAATGAACCGTTTTGCTCACAGTCCTCAATGTTATTTCAGCTCAAACAACACTTCAATCTCAACCGGAATATTGCCCGGAAGCACATTTGTGCCGATGGCGCTCCGTGCACCAAGGCCAACATCGGCCCCAAACAGTTCTACCAAAAATTCAGAGGCGCCGTTGACAACCTTGGGCTGCTCAAAAAATGTGTCATCACTGGCTACAAAGGCCAGAACTTTCACAATTTTTTTGATTTTATTCAGGTCTCCCACATGGTCATGGATCAGGGCGAGCATATTGAGGGCACAGTTCTTCGCAGCCTCCCGCCCCTCTTCCAGTGTCAACTCTTTTCCGAGTTTTCCCTTCTGAAATAGCACACCATTTAAATCTGGCCCACAGCCAGAGACATAGGCCAACTTATGGCCAAACTCTCTGACAAACACAAACACACCGGCTTTTGCAGGCATTTGAGGCAGTTCAACGCCGCACTCTTTTAGTTTTTCATATACACACATAAACTCTTCACCTTTTTTAGATATTCTAAAAATATTTTATATTCATTTGTCGAAAATGTCAATATCCAAAATGCCAAAAATAGAAATTTGCAGAATTTCCCAGCAAAAGGCAAGCATTTTGAAGTGCACCCCCAAAAGTTAGACCGTATGCTATACTGAAATAACAATGTTGACTTCGTAACAATTAATATGATACGCTTTATAAAAGGATTCTTTATCTGCGCAGAATGGAGGTTATCCCATGAATACGTTGAACGAACACACTATTCCGCATTCCAATCTAACTTCACACTATATGCTGCGCCCCCGCCTGAATGAACTGTTTGCACAGGCAACCCGCGGCAAGTTGGTTTATGTGATTGGCGGTACCGGATATGGGAAAACCCAAGCGGTACGGCATTACATTGAACAGCAGCCTGATGCCGCTATTCGATGGATGCAGCTAACCGAAAGCGACAATGTCGGTTCCCATCTGTGGGAACGGTTTGCCCATGTTGTTTCTCTGGAGAATCCGAAACTGGCTGCCAAACTACATAAACTCGGCTTTCCGGCAACCCTTGCCCGTTTCAAACAATTTGTCGAGCTGATCAGAACTGCGAAGCACCTTCCGCATACTGTGTTTTTTGTGCTGGATGATTTTCATTTGATTCATTCTAAAGAGACACTCACTTTTGTGGCGCGTTGCGCCCATATGAAAGTCTCTGGGCTATGTATTATTCTCCTCTCCAGGGAAGAGCCCGCACTCAGTGTGGACTCCTTGCTTTCTAAAGGGAAGGTCAGGACGATAAGGGAAGAGGCGCTTCGCTTTACGCCTGCGGAAACGGAGGCGTTTTTCCGCTTGCACAACATATCCCTGCCCGCCCAGAGCCTTTCGCAGGTGCTGGAGGTGACGAAAGGTTGGGCGCTGGCGCTCAATATGCTTTCTGCGACTTTAAAAAGGCAACCCAATGCTTTGAAATATGCGCTTAATGCGATGACACAAGATATTTTCCGCTTGCTGGAGTCAGAAGCGTGGGCGGAGTTGCCGGAACGAGTTCAAAAGACAATGGCCACGGTATCACTATTACCCGACCTGCCTATTTTGCCCATAGAAGAACTGTTCGGCGATGTAACTTTTTTAGAAAACACACCGGGGCTAGTCTCTTTTGTATGGTTCAACTGTTTTACCAACGACTTTAAAATTCATCCGCTTTATTTGGAATTTTTACAGAGCAAACAACACATCTTGTCCCACGAAGAGCGGCAGGACATCTATCGGCGGGTGGCTGAGTGGTGCGTTGCGCATGATCTGTATATGGATGCGATGCACTATCATGCAAAGTCACGTCAGTTTGATCAGATGGTTCGCCTGTTTCTCTCTTGGCCGTTCAAATTGCCGCCAGATTCCAGCAAATATTTTTTGGACATCTTAGAAAACTTAAACCCCAGCGAGGCAGAGCAAAAGGATTTTAACGTCTTACTCTTACAAAACTACTTCACACCCCTGATGCTCGCCGGGGCAAATAGATATGAGGCGGCGCAGGAATATGCCCTTATGGTCATCCGAGAATGGGAAAATGCAGAGGATCCGCTCGCCGCAGCATTTCTTCATACCTCTTACAGTGTCTTGGCATATGTAGACCTGTATACTTGCACGGTTACGCACCAGTACAAAGGGCCGATGTATTTGAAACAAGCGGTGGAACAGTATAAGCGATCTTCCAAACCGTCAGCGAAAACCGGAGGCGCTTTTACCAATGCCGATATACGCTCGTTCGCCTGCGTGGTCGGCGTGGGTGCGAAGTTGTCAGAGTTCGATCAATTCTTGGATGCTGCGAGAGAAACAGCCTTGTACACCATGGAAACTCCGCATAACATCTTTGCAGGCTATGCAGATTTGGTCGCCTGTGAATATGCGTTCTTTAAGAACCAGTTGGATTTCGCACGGCGTCATGCAGAGAAAGCGATCTTACAAGCACAGGAGCACAAACAATACAGCATTGCAGCGCTGGCAAAGAACTATCTGCTCCGGATCGCAGTATTGGAGGGTGACCCAGCGCTGGCAAAAGCGATCTTAAAGCAACTGGGCAGCCATCTGGATACTCTGGATTTCTGGAACCGTCAGCTATATTATGATTTATACGTCGGTGGATTTTATGCACAAATCGGGATTTTTGAAATGATCCCACACTGGCTTTCCATGGATGAAAAAGAAGCGGCAACAGAGATCCACATTCCAGCGAGAGAGTTGTATGTCCACGCTTTGTATTATATCACCTCGAAAAAATACAAGCAGGCACTTACGATTTTATGCAACTCTTATCCGAGAGACCCATATGAACGATTCCTGTTTGGAGAGCTGCGCTTCTCCCTATTGACTGCCGTAGCACGGATCAGAACCGGCGATACAGAAGGTGCGCTGGAAGAATTTGTACACGCTTATGAGTTGTCGTTCTGCGGTGTGTTTGAACTGTTTTTTATCGAGTTGGGAAAAGAACTGCATCCCTTGGTCACCGCTGCATTACAGCAGGCGGACAGCGGCATCCCAGAAAAATGGCTCAAAGCGATTGACCGCAAGGCTTCGATTTACGCAAAAAAAGCCGCAGTCATTGCTGACGTATTCCGAAAAGAGGCGCAGATCAAAGAGCTTGTCTCCCTCTCTGACCGAGAATTGAACATTCTGGTTGATCTGTACCACGGTCTTTCTCGGGATGAAATCGCAGAGAATCAGCATCTCTCCGTCAATACGGTGAAGAAAACCTTGCAAATGATTTACTCCAAGCTGGGGGCCTCTAATGGCGTGGATGCGATCCGCATTGCGTTGGAACAAAAGATAATCAAATAGAGCTGTCGCCGGCAGGTATTGCCGCATCCAAACTCTCTTCCAATCTGATTTTTCAGTTTTGGAAGGGATTTTTTGCGTTTTTTTCGCAAAATATTCACCCTTTAGAAGGTAGTTATATTTTTTCAATAAAATTATAATTTAAGCATGAAGCACTGCTGAATTGCCGCCTCGCCCGCAAGCGTACGCCAAATCCAACAGAGAGGAGTGCACACAATGACTGCAATACGTTCCAATCCGACCCATTACAAGCGCCCTGCGTTCCAAACCGCAAAATATGGGTACGACATGTGCGAAGTGGATCTATGTATCGATGCATTGCGGACAGAAAATGAAACGTTGAACCGTGTGAACAATGAGCTCTACCTCCTATGGCTCAATGAATTTTCCAACAGGGGCGAGGACATGCTGAAATGGGCCGAGGACGGAGGAAACGGAGATAAGCTTTATGCCCTGTTTGCCGCATCCCAAGAACATACCCGTCCACAGCGGGAGGCCCCGGCGGATACAACAGCGCCAAACACAGACGATGGCAAAAAACGCTCACGTACTTGGACTTTTATCAGGGGGTTCCTGTTCTACTTCACATTGGCCGCCATTGTGTTCGGCGCATTCCTGTTTAGCGGCGACCCCACAGGCCCTCCGCAAGATATTGCGGGCTTCTCGGCCATGACGGTACTCACCCGCAGTATGCAGAGCGAGTTGCCACAGCATTCACTCATCGTCACACATAAGGTGGACCCGCAGAGGATCCAAATCGGAGACGACATCACATTCCTCACGCCGAACAACTCGACCATCACCCACCGGGTGATCGAAATCTTGGAAAATCACCACAATAGCGGGATGCGCAGCTTTCGCACCCAGGGGATCGAAAACGCAAATCCGGATACGGAACTTGTGCTGGCGCAAAACGTGATCGGGCGTGTCATATTCCACAACCTCACAATCGGCCGGACCGTGCACCTCATCCGAAACAATGTACTGATCGCCGGCATCGGCCTTGCGCTACTGGCACTTGTCATTGTGCTCACCAAATTGCTGTGTACAGTGCTCTCCCCCAAAAACACTGTCCCGCCGGATGGGATTTTACATAAATAAGTTGAAAGCAAACAAAAAAAGAAAGCAGGTATCATTATGAAAACCAACAAACTGAGAAAAAAAGGCGCAGCGGCGCTGGCCATAGTCTGCGCACTCGCAATCTTGCTGACGGGAACCTTTGCGTTCCAGACAGTGGCACAGCAGGGCTGGGGACAGGCCATCGCAAGAGACCAGTTCCCTGCCGGACGGCTCCATATCGACCAAGAAGTCATCGGCACACTGCCGGGGAACAACTTCGGTGAAATGGTATGGCGGCCGGGTGACAACGCCAACAAGGAAATCTATGTGGAAAACTTCGACGACATCACACCCATCTTCGTCCGTGTCCGGCTCTCCGAGTACATGGAGACCGGCCCAGGAGCGGAACTCCACCCCAACGACCCCGACTTTGCGGCAAGAGAGGCCAAGCCCTTAATCGCCGGTGCGGATCGTTTAGACACTGGGACGTGGACAACCCTTATCCCCAACGCAACGGCAGGCTCCAACTCTGCGGCCTTCCGTACCTATTGGACCCTGGCCCAAGATGGCGGCGGCAAATGGTTTATGCCGAGTTTCAACCAAGATCCTGTGAGCCGGGAGCCAGACGTAAAAGGCGACGCCTGGGGCCTGATCCCCGCACTGCCGGAACTGCCAAACGCCACACGCCGTGGATTGCCGTCCGCCGCACTTGGCAGTCCTGACCTTGTGGATCAACCCCACGCATACGCCCCAGAGGCGGGATTGTCCGACTATTTCGAGCTAAACCCCACCTACAGTGCGACTGTGAAAACCTACGACTGGGATCTGGATCTCCCCGTCATGGACACCGCTCCCGTCACCCAGACGGCGAAAGAGACATTAGACGCCGAGATTATGACTATGGCCGCTTGGAATGCCGCCAACCAACCTGTGGGT
>Ga0123355_10002102_pt1 | contig 28078 bp, 21 predicted proteins | sample TergutEmb28metaG_3_FD_89872 | JGI IMG/M metagenome (GOLD analysis project Ga0123355, IMG submission 89872) | Embiratermes neotenicus P1 segment gut microbial communities from Petit-Saut dam, French Guiana - Emb289 P1 | ecosystem: Host-associated > Arthropoda: Insects > Digestive system > Gut ... | reverse complement strand
TCCCCGCACTTTATGGAACCCGAAGGTTCATCACCGTATTCACAAGTGCCCGCCATCTGTCCCTATCCTGAGCCAACTCCATCCAGTCTCCACCCCCTCCCACTTCCCTAAGATCCATCTTAATATTATCCTCCCATCTACGTCTAGGTCTTCCCAATGGCTTCTTTCCCTCAGGTTTCCAGCGTATGCATTACACATACTAAACAATAGACACGAATACGGCACTGCAGAGGAAACATTGGAATTACTGAAGCCATGGAATAAAGGAACAAAATGAATTGCTGGTAAGCTCTCTACATGCAAGCCTTCTACAAACGTAACATACTGATCGAAGAACACAAGGTCATTGACATAAATCCTCTGTACGAGCTGGCTCACACATCAAACAACCAGCTACGCATTCCCTAACTCAGTCTACTGCCGAACAGTGCAACATACAGAAACCAGTAAGGGTAAGTCGGAGCCAATTTCGATACGATTCATTAGGTTTTGAAAATTCTATTATCATAGTATTTGACACACTGTTATTCATTACAGACCTAATATATGCAGCCACACCACCACGGTATTAACCACACACCTATGTATTTTAATGGACTATTTTAACAACTCTAACTGTGGTAAGCACAAATTAATGCGCTTCCTGATTATGATGTAACTGTAATACCGAAACATGACCGAGGTGTTTTAATGTAAATTTTAATATTGTTTTAAGACAACTCACTAGTGCATCAGTTGGTGAATAAATAAAACGTTGATAATATCAAGATGCGTGGTACGAACGTAAAAATGGATGAATGCTCTTGAAAACTTCGAATAGGTCCTATAAAAACCGTATTTTACAAACTAAACTGAAATTTCTGTTTTTAAACACTGTCGGCAACAGCAGGAACACTCTCTACGTGCCTAATAACCCACCGACAGACTTCCAAAACAACAAAAACCTCAACTTCACTCACAACTCTTCCTACATTATGTAATGCCGAAATGTCTGTATATCTGCTCTGAGGGCTTTCTGCTATCTACTGTGAATAACGAAAGAACGGCAAGAGAACTGAGATCAGTTTTGTGCTTCCTACATTTCATTGCACATCTCACACTTCAGTTTCATCCATATGCAGCAACATTTGGGTCCCAATCACATGGCTCACATTCCGTTAATTTTCTTTATCGGCCCATTCTTTCATCATGCCAGAAACACGTTCGGAACCAACGTCAATCACATGAATGGAAGATAGACCAGAATCTAAACTTTTAATATTCTTTGGCAGTTATTTCTATTTACTCATTCGCAGCTACATTTTCTAGAAGTATAACAGATAAAAAGACATATTTCACTTTTTGGGCGCGTACGCGAAATTGCGAAAAGCGACTATTAGCTACTTCATGTGTCTGCCTGTCCGTCCGTCCGCATGGAACAAATGGGCCCCCATTGGACGGATCTTCATGAAATCTGATGTTAGGTTTCGAAAATGCGTCGAGACATGCAAGTTTCTTGAAAATACGACAAAAACAGGCATTTTACATGAAGACCTACGTACATTTATGCTATTATCTCGCTGAATTCTCCTTGGAATGATAAATGTTTCAGATAAAACTTGTAGAGAAAATCAGAACACGCTTTTCATGCTCTTTTTCTCCAAAAGTCGTGCCGTCTATGAGATGTAGAAAAATATGGTACGGCTGGACAGGCCAGAGGTAATAGTATAATACGAAGCATGCGCACTTCGTGCTGGATAAGCAAGACTGCTGATACACATACTAAATATATATCACTTTTCCAACGCAACAACGGCTACGCGAAAACCCTCAATGTTACATTATACGTACAATGCCTGTTTGTCCTTTATGATGCTGACAGTTACCTCTTCTCGGCTTTCTTTGCCAGCCATTCGACCCATCTAATATTAAATTCACATATTCATATTTCTCTAATTCACGAATCAGTTCACTTATCACCTCCGATATCAGCCAGATAAAGTATATGTATGTTCAGGTGTGATCACAGAACTGAGAAAAGCGTCTACCAGCTTCGTCATTTACGTCTGTCTATGCCTCCGCATGCAACACAATTACGCACGCAGCTAGATTTCTGTGTACTTTCACATGCGATTCCTACTACATTTGTCGATGCATTCTGATTTGGGTTAAAATCGAACAAAACACACTTCACATGAAGAAGTATGTACCTGTACGATCTCTTCTTTTATTAAATACTAGTCCAGTAATTGTAAATTTTATAACATAGTTCAAATATTATTCGTGTGAACAAATCCAGGAGAATTTGATGGACGGTAATGAACCTTCGGGGCTCCATAAAATGCGGGGAATATCTTGACTAGCTAAGAACCGGTTAACTTCTCAAGAAGGAATCTGCTGCATGTTTTAAGAAAGTACGTATGTAAGTTAAGTATAACAAAGGAGCTGTAAAATGATACTTCCCTTCCTAGGAGCACTTACGTCTAACGTCTCAATGTTTCAGGAGTGATGACTGTGAGTCTTACGTACTACCTCTTCTGCAAGCATTTAACTGGCAACTGAACAGGCATACACAAATGATCAAATATGCTAGATAAGAATCTACTTTTTACCACCAAGGAGTTCAATGTCCTGGTATAGTTCCATCAATGTCCACTTCGTCTAAACATGCTTAATTTATGTCTCATTCCGAAAACATAACTGGTGCAATTTTGCATAAACCGCGCATTTTCGAAATCGTCACATTTACCACACCATCGTGCTGATTCGCAGTCTTCCTCGTACTCATAAAATTTTCTACTGATTTCGCTTTTTCGTGTGGTCCTTATATACATTTTGCAACGGCGGTTGCTGCTAAAGAACTTTAACACCCATGTATGACGAACGGTTTGCAGAGGTTTGCTTCTGTTAGGTTTGCTTTACATTACAGATACAATACACACCACTACCCCGTAAAAGACTCCTTAAAATATAAGAGTAGAGCAATGCATTAACCCCGCAGCACACAACACGTGCTGATCAGTACGACCGAGACCAATTTACGAGTAACCGTCAGCACTGTAGACCCGCCTAAGCGAACAGGTATCTCCGACATTGCAGGATGCAACCAACTTCCCATGATACTAAAGCATTCAGAAAAATATACACCCCAACAAGAACATCACTCAGCCTGTGACTAACAGTGACAATGTCAATCGATTCATGACTCGGATCCTACAGCACTCAGTGTCAGCTGCTGACGATGCTTGTCACCCGCACTTTGCGTCCTAAACATGCGTAGTATGAAGTCACTGGCAACAGGAACAGGAGGGACAGAGATTTGGTTTTTTAGTTCTTTTCGAAAATCCGTAGAGAAAATTAAAATTTCATTACAATCTGACAGGAATAGCGGGTATTGTACATGAAAATATATGCACATTTTTTATCATATGTCGTTCGATTCTTCTCAGAATAACAAATATTTTTGACAAAAGTTGCAGAGAATATCAAAACACACATTTTATGTTCAACGCCTTTTCTCCGAAAATCGCACCCTTTTTAGATAACGTGGAAAAATAGAGCCGGACAGGCCACAAATGATAATGCGTATGCGCCTAGCATGCTGGTCACCTAGGACAACAAATACATGCCCAGTGTATGTAACGCTTATTGATTTTCTACTGCAACAATGGTTGCACAAAAGCGCCTCAATATTCCGTTATATGTGCACTACCTGTCTTGATACCTATTATCTGGACACTATATTTATGTAAGCAAGTGTGTGGGGATCCGTGGTTATTTTTCTAAGCCAAAGGGGGTGCACGCGCAAAAGAAGTTTGGGAAACTGCTCTCCAGGAATTTATCGATGTGGTGGTAATAGCGACTGAATGCGAGATGCGGCCAGCGAACAACGGCTGGTGAATCTACCGTGACGGATCTGAATCCCGTTCCTTGCCCAATCGGCGTGTCTCGAAATGCCTCGTTCTTCGTCGAACTACAAATGTTGGTACATTACGTGGAAGAAACAATGACAGTGAAAGCCGCAGGCATGACTTTTCAGTATTTAAGATGTGACAATTACCGTTCAGGTTTCTCATCAGATACAGAAATCGTCGGCTCCAAATTCGTTTGGGAGATCGCACGTTAAATAGTGCGGTTGTAAACAGATTGTGGACGCTCGAAGCAACCGTCGCCTAAGGTGTCGCTGGCGGGATGCGCTAATGTCCAGAATCGTACAAACTATTAGGTGCCCGTCCAGACAATGTTCTTAGAATACGGCATGGGAATAATATCCTCTATGAATTGCACGGGCATTTCAAATTGCAACGTTTCCAGCCTTGGTGGACAACGTTCTTTTTTATATTAGTACACGACCGACAATCTGGAATTCGCAAGAGGTTACACTTAACAAATCTTCTTTGTTTCCAAATTAGAGTCCCTTGGAAACCACGCCAAGGAACGGGCGGTCATCCCTCCAGGAATAGCGACAACCAAATGTGCTCCTCGTGAGATCGAAATTTAAGCTCAGGTTCAACGGGCCTTGTAATACGATTTTCAAGACCTATGCAGTCCGTCGTAGTTGAGTTCCCGTACGCCGGACTTCCTTTTCCCGTCCCATAGGCAGCGATTTCTAATATTAATAAATTACAGAAGGGTAACACTAAGATTTATTTCTACTCATTCCATGGTTATATGGGTCCAGGCTTCTCAGCAGACTGCTGGAGCTGTGGTGCTGCTGTCTTGTCATGGCGAGTTCTCTGGTAAAGAAAGAGGTGCGGTGGTAAGCAGTTTCCTACCAAGACCACAATTTGTTGTTTTTTTTACGTACAACATAAAAGTTATTTGTTTCCGTTGCAGCTTTCCCCCTCCCCTAGGAGTTCTGGCGCGTGAAAACAGCGTCAGAGCTGCGTCAGCATCGGTGACTAATGCGCCAGTTAAAAGGCCAATAAAACAGCAACGACTGTAATTATCAGAATATCAGTACTCTAAAGGGAATTAATTTGCTGTGATGTAACAAATACGACGACATACGGCACGCTATACAGAGGATAGCCATCAGTCTTAATTTTCGTACACATTTATATTTCGTGAACTTTGATTCTTAAAATGGTTTAAGTACATCGAAAGAGGTGCAAGGACAATACCGATTACGAATGTAAAAACCTTCGAAATTTTACTGCGGTCAGCTTCAGGGATAATGCGCGTTATTGGCGTATAACCATTACACTTGAAACTCTAAGAAGTACACAATATGGCAAACAGACCCTGGCACTCAAAACAAATGTCTGTGTCAATGTGCGGGGCCGAAGAGAAGTCAAGTGACGACAACAAGCACCGTCCTGATAATCCGGACAGAAGGCTCCCACATCAGCAAAGACGATACACACGTATCCCGCCTGCGCTTTATTGCAGGGTGTAGAGATCCATTCGTGTTTCCAGGCAGGAAGAACAGGCCAACGAAGATAGCCGTGGTCATCTCTAAAGGTAGGTCACATGACAGTTCCACAGGCACAGTAATGACCTTGACTACTGGAGTGCCAGTCTAGTGCCCAGTACAAGTTCCCGGCCGTATGCTCGTGAAGCAAATTTCATGAACTCGAACAACATACTCAAACATATAAGCAAGGAAGCTCTGCAGAGCAATAAGGGGGTAATTAAAAGATAACAGAACTGCGGATGATGCTGGATAAAGGGAATTTCTCTATAAATAGCACAAATGTGGTATGTTTAGCTGTTATTAATACTGTGGGCACAGCAGGAAAAATCCACCTCCATACACGAAACAGGGACAGTCAAATACTGGACCAACTATCATCGGTGCACAGTCGTTTGATTTGGGCAAGTTTGAGAACAGTTCCGCTCAGTCGGAGCTCACAGTTTGGGCTGATGATGCGCCAAGGCCAGACCAGATCCAATACAGAATAATATGCGGTGCACGTATGACAAGACATAGAAGAGAGCCATGAAACATGTTAAGCAGTTGTGCCAAATGCCACAAATCACGAAGTGTGATGCATCTTCATTGCGTAGTTTAATGAATCATGTATCCAGCCACCTGAATGCCTACAAGTATTATCTTTGAATGTCTCTATGCAAGATTTAATTTTAAATCATTTGATGTTCACGCTGGATGCTGAGACAAGGAATGGGAGCTACATACGGCGCATCAAGACATTCCATTAACTACAGAATTCATTAGTTTTTCTGGAAACATGATGCAAGGCATTGGAGCTACTGCAGAACGCACAGGTACCAAGCACAACTACTGCCTTTCCACGACCCACACAATCACCTGGAGCCAAGGTCAGTAAACCATCACATTGGAACTTAGCAACAAAAGTGCAGTGCCCTGTACGAAACAAGTGTGTCGTAAATGCAACAAACAGCATAGTACTCTTTTGCATACAGATGGACAGAATCGAGCAGCAAATGACAAAGGGTCTACAAGCAACAACCTTCCTGCAGATGCAAAGGGCTCATCAAATGCAAAGGTTAACACAGTGTTCTTTAAAGAGCAAGCCAAGAAATCACATTTTGCTAGCAACAGCAATTGTTGAAGAATAAATCAGGTCAGTATGTACCACGGAAAGCATTGCTGAACAGTGCTCCTCAATCACATTTCATAACAGAAAGATGTGCACAACGTCTGAGGTTAGCCCGGACTCAAACACATGCAACCATACAGGGCATCAGCGATGTAAACAATGCAGCTCATCACAGTATTTCAATTCATTTAAGGTCTAGACATTCCGATTCGCACACAAGTCTTGGCTGTGCTGTCTTCCCTAACATTATTGGCACAACACCCCTCACCAAGCTGGATATAAGCAGTTGAAAGATTACAAAGGACATCAAGTTAGCAGATGAACATTTGAATCAAGCAGATAGCATTGATTTATTAATTGGTGCTGATTTTATGAAATTCTTCGATCAGCCAAGAGAACACGCCCTGGCAACTACCCAGTGCTACATGAAACATTTCTTGACTGGACAGTCTCTGGTTGAACCCCAAATGTCACCGCTCAAAGTGTCACACAATGCACATTCTGCTGCGAGAAGGCCGTAATCTCGAGCATGATTTAAACCGCTTCTGGGAAGTGGAGACCATGATGCAGCCCATCACGACAAAAGAACAAGCGCGTGAAGAACATTTTCTCGCACAACCCAACAACCAGATGGAAGATTTGTTGTTTGACTTCCAGTCAAGATGCAACCCAATCAACTTTTGACTTCTCGCCTCACCACAGAGCGACGACTACATGCAATTGAACGTGGGCTGGAGAAGATCCTGAACTCAAGATTCGGTACCACAAATTCATGACGGAATATGAAGATTTGGGTCATATGGAACCAGTGAACTGTCAAGATGGGGAGGCAAACACGTTACTTCCTACCACGTCATCCAGTTTTTAAGGAGACAAGCTCCACAACAATAACTCAGGTTGTATTCGATGGAGGCGCCAAGTCTTCCAATGGATTGTCACTCATTGACATACTACAAGTAGGCCCCACTATGCAACAGGATTTGTATTCTACTGCACTGCGGTTCAGAACCCATCAAGTGTGCTTCACAGCCGATACTGCAAAGATGTACCGTCAGATTTTGGTACTTCCACAAGACGGAGACCTACAACGAATTCTGTGGAGGTATTCCTCCGAAAACCTCAACCAGGAGCATACTCGCCAGTCACGGAACCTCTTCAACACCATTACTCGCAACACGTTGTCCGAAGAAGCTAGCAGACGACAACCAGGATCATTATCCAAGGGCTTTTCAAGTGCTGAGCAATGATTTCTACGTTGATGACTTGTTAAGTGGAACATCGACCTTAGAAGAAGCAATTATAGTTCAGAAAGAAATGTCATCTGTGCTTCAAACCGCAGGATTCACACTGAGGTAGTGCGCATCCAACCACTCCATATTCCTGGACACCATGCCCGCAGAGCTGCAAGAAACACACGACATGATCCCTAGATAATGCAGATGGAGTTACAACACTCGGATTAATATGGAATCCAAGGAATGATCAAGTGCAGGTCAAAAACATCGCCCCAAGTACGAACAGCAGACTCCACAGCCAGTACGCAACGTAAGGTGCTAGCCACAATCCATCTTTGATCCCCTTGGATTACTAAGTCCAGTTGTTATTGCCTACAAGATATTTTTACAAAGACTGTGGCAAGACAAACTACAATGGGATGAACTACTTCCTGATCACCTGCTAGAAGAATAGAATCAGCTATTTCACACGATTTCTAAACTGTCAGAAATTAAAATCAACAGAAAGCCTATATTGTCAAATGCTACAAATATTCCAAGTACATGGTTTTGGTGACAGTAGTGAAAGAGCTTATGGAGCATGTCTGTGCATTCGCTCCACAGACAACAATCAAACATCTTGTGAACTGTGTTCCACTACAAGGGTTGCTCCTCTAAAATAATTGACAATACCAAGGTAGAAACTCTGTGCAGCTGTGGTGTTGTCCAAGTTGTACAAAGTGGCCACATGCGCCCTCAGCATCATAAGTAATGAATCTTGCCTATGGACAGATTATTCCACTGAAGTGACTTGGATAGTGTCCTTCAAACAAATGGACGACAATTGTGGGCAACAGAAGAAACCATCTTCTGCAACCTGAAGACATGTGCCATCTCAATCCAACCCTGCTGATCTAATATCAAGAGGAAATTAGTCCACAACACTATCATCCACGTTATGGTGGACGGGACAATGGTTATCAGAGGAACAATCATGCTGGCCTACCAGAGGTCACAACTCCTACAGACAAACTGAAAATTAGAAATGTATATGTACTTGTATGTGCCCAAGAAGACATAACACACAAATTTTCCAAGCTCAACAGACTCATTCGAGTCACTGCATACTGCAAAAGATTCAACTGCAGGCAACCCAAGGCCAACAGGCAATCAACCACTCTCTCCATACAAGATCTTGACAAGGCTATTGCTTGCTGTGTGAAGATGGCACAACAAACTTCTTACAAACAAGAATTAGAACTGCTGAAACATCAAGAGATTTGAGCCAACACTTTTCTCAAGACTTTACATCCATTCATTGATCAGGAAGGTATTCCCAAAGTGGGAGGACGATTACAACAATCTTCACTTCCTTATCAAGCAATGAGTCAGGTGATTCTGCCACCAAATCATCACTTCACAAAACTGGTTGTCTCAGCAGAACAAAAGTCTTCATCATGCTGGACCACAACTCCTAACAGCATCACTAAGTGAGACATATAGAATCCCAAGAATAAGGAATGTGGTGAAGGCAGTTATTCATCAGTTTTTAACCTGCTACAAATTCGAGGCACAAGCATCACATCAGTCCATGGCTGATCTACCAGCATCTCGAGTCCAACCCTCGAGACCATTTCTCACAACCGGTGTAGATTATGCTGGACCACTCTCACTGCGATTGGAAACTACACGCAGCAAGACAATAACAGAGGGTTACGTTGCTATTTTTGTTTTGTGACAAAGGCTGTCCACATTGAGGTTGTCACAAGTCTAAACACAGAAGCATTCCTTGCTGCTTTAAGGCGTTTCATAGCAAGTCGAGGAAAACCAAAAAGAATTTATTCTGATAATGGCACGAACCTCCGAGATGCAGTCCATCAACTTCATGGAGTACACAACATGCTTCAATCTTCATTGCAAATGGTAAGACTACAAGACTTCTTGGCCACGGAATGATGTGACTGGAGATTCACCCCCACATGGACCCCGCTTCGGAGGATTATGGGAAGCAGCATTGAAATCCATGGCCTATTACCTGCTAAGAACAATGGGTGCTCAAATTGCCACCTACGAAGAACTTTTTACCTTCCTGGCTGAGAGAGACGCATGCCTAAATTCCAGACCCTTGTGTGCCCTATCCAATGATCCTCTCAACCCAACATATTTGCCTCTTGGAAATTTTTTGAATGGTGAATAATTCTGTGTATTTTTAAAATTTCATTTATGCTGGTCAAGACTGCACAGATTACATCACGCTCCAAGGCTCGCCACACGTGATTAACAGAGTCACGAGTTATTACGTGGTAGCGTCTGTTCTTTGTGTTTGGTGCATAAGCTTTGACTCCATTAGAGGTAGCGTCAGTTTCATGGGGAAGCAAGACGCAGTTTCCTTTGCTGGATGTCTACACAGAATGGCCCCAGCAATAACGAAGCAATCATTTCTACAGCCCACAAGGGTCCAACAGTCTTCAGAGGGAAGCAGGACGCATCGCCGTATTGCTCGCACATAACAAACGGTTATATATTTCAAGTATGCATAGGGCAGTAGTTAAACAACTGCAGTGTTCGTAATATTTCAAACACAGGCGTTTTTATTACAATAACTACAAGACTTCAAACAAATATTCCAAGTGGCTGAATCAGTTCATGAGGAACTACGTAAACGTGAAAGTTGCGTTGAACAAATTCCACAGATAATACAATTGTAATGTGCGTGAAACACAAGTGAAATACATAAAAAAAAGGATCATCGAAGATAGGATTGCAATTAAGCGCTACCTACTAACACAGACAATATTCAGAGAATTACAAGGCAATTAACTGACAATTATTGTTTCAAATAATATTCCATGCCAGCGAATTCAATTACTGCAACCAAACCAATCAAAATTAAGTATTTAGTGTTGTGTTTAATTAAATCAGATCTTATTTTGACCGGCATATTATTATAAGTGAATCGGTATTCCTGTTCATATCCCAGTGTATCTTCTGAAATATCCAGGAAGTTGACAGAGGCATTAGTTTCATGTGTACGTTTAATTGAAGATTGGCGTGAATGGTATTAGCATAATGTACGATCTGTGTTGAAGAGATCTTTGTGTGATCGTAAATGATCAGGCATATCGGGCGTGGAAAATCAATTACCATTTCACCTTTCTTACGATTTCAATTTTGCGATATCTAATAATGTGGTAACGTAGTTTTATATATGTACACTCTGTTCAAATAGACTCAAGCGGCCTAGTATTTCGTAAATCCCGCTCAGGCAGTGACGTGCCATACAGCTACCATCATAATTCGAGTCGTATTACGTTCCCCATATTTGTGTATTCGTGGCGTTTGTCTCTCTTCCATTCATTAAAATCAATCACGCCACATGTATATTAACCGAAGACACCAACACATTCGCTTAATTTGAGTTAAAACATGATTTAAAGGTCATTAATTCTACCAGGCCTGCGGCTAGCTAGCAATACTGCCAGGGATGGATAAGGCGATGTGGGTGTTTTTTTACATGTAGCAGACTGAGCCGAGCCCGTTAAAGCGGGATTAAGGTACAGTTCGGAAACGAGCTATGTTGGTTCGAGTCCAGTTGCGTTCGAGACACCGAACGAGAAGTTTGCATTGTGCTAAGCGAGTGAAAGTAAGGAAGTGAAGGGAGGAGTCGGGTAGTGGAAGTGACTTATTTTAGTGTGTGGAGTGGTGAGTTTGACCCAGCAATATGGGTGAATACCAGAACACAATAGTATGCGCCTTCGACATCAAGAGTCCGTGCATATCGGCATATGAAATACACGAATGGATTTATGGACAAATGAGTCTAGAAGATAATGAGGTCATAATGGTTCAAGTTGACGGGGCCAAAAGACATATGTATATAAAACTACGCGATAATAACCGACTACAACAAGTGCCCCATTTGACTACAGGGCAAGCAGAATACTGCCATACCAATGGAGAAATCTCAATGGTGCGAGTAGAAAAAGCGGGTCTAGGTACGAGAAGGGCTCGTATAGCACACCTACCCCCAGAAGTGCCGGAGGAAGTAATCCGAACAACAATTGCCAGATATGGAGAAGTAAAGGATGTGCAGGCTGAGGCCTGGCCCGTTTCTATCGATACAAAGTGGCAAATTGCGTCCGTATCGCGGTGAAGATGCTGGCAAAACACATTCCGTCGAATATAGCAGGATATAGGGCGTTGGTGTCCTAAGAGGGTAAATCGATGACGTGCTACTGATGCCATGAAACGGGCCATTTCCACCAAGCATACCTAATGAGGCGGACAGCAGGAGAAATACAGCACAATGCCGCCGCCACTTCATGGGCGGATATTACAACACAAGGAGCTGGAGCCACAGGGAGAGGCAGGGAAGGGGAGCAGAGGAGAGTCCACACAGTACGCGAAGAAAGGGAATCTGAGAGGGAGGGTGACAGAAAGAAATCACGGCACCCGGGAGGTCAAGGATGGCGACACATACCTGGGCAGGAGGAGACAGGCAGAAGTGACACCATGGTAGCCGTGACACCCGACCTCGGCAACGACGCAAGCAGCAGAGATCCAGATGGAATGCGAGTGGGGCAGGAGAAAGAGACACATGAGATTATATATAGGGCAACAATCACACAACACGTCCAACATGAGGGCAACCAGTCTGACGTGGAGGAAGAGGGGAGTGGAAAAGAATCGGTTCTAGCGGAGGTATGTTGCGAGGCGGACACATCAGCCCCCATTGATGCAGAGGACTTTCCTGATGCACAAACCACCAGGCCCAAGCGTCCAAAAAACTACAGTTGGACAGGACAGGATCGCCACCACCTGACAGGAGTAGAAGTAGAGTGCGGAGCGTGTTGAAAAAAGTATAGATATCCGAATCGCCATGATTAACCTTATCAAAATGGAGGAAATGTATAAAGAGGCAACGCTCAATATTAATGGCATGTCTGCAGGAGGAGAAGTGGAATGCTGAACGAGTTCACACATAAACTAGAAATCGACATTATCTGACGGCAAGAGGTAACCCACGCGGACTTTGAAATGATACGGGGATATAGTGTATTTAAATATAGGCATAAACAAGCGAGGCACAACGATTTTAACAAGAGATTAAATATCGCTACCCAACATAACGCGATTACCACCAGGTCGCAGGATTGAGGCTAGCTACCAAGGAATCAGGCTGGTAAATCTAAATGCGTCCTCTGGCACAGCGAACAGACGGGAGAGAGAAAACTTCCACGTGTAGCTAGTTTACCTGCTGCGATCACTTCCCCCCACGATCAAAGTAGGAGGCGATTTAAACTGCTCCATTTCGCAGGCGGACTGCACAGGAAACATGAACTAGAATAAATAGGTCGACAAACTGGTGCGTGGCCTCGAACTAACTGATGTGTGGGCACCGGGCCACCCCAGGGCCATATACACATACTATAACCCACACCGAGCGGCAAGACTAGACCGTTTGTCTCTCCGGACCTACGAAACCGCAAAATTGGTGTTGAAACAGTTAGCAGCATTCGCAGATCACCTAGCGGTATGCCTGCGTATAACCCTATATACACCACTGCTAGGACGAGGTCGGGGAAGATGGAAAATACACGCAAAGCTACTGGAGGAGGCACCCTTTACGGACCAACTACAGCAGTAATGCTCTAAATGAGAACACTAGGGGAAAAAATATCTGAACAGCGTGGCGTGGTGGGAAAGCTATGTCAAAATGAAAACCCGATATATATTCATGACGGGAGAGGTCACGGGATGATAAAAAAAACTTTTACTATGCCTGTATTTACCACATCATGCTAGAATCGACCCAGCCAAGGGAGAAGTGTGCCAGATTACACCAATTGAAGGCCAAAATAATCAGGCTGCACAACAAGCGGCTGCAGGCTATAAAGGTATACGCAAGAGACCATACAATATACCAGGGAGAGAATCCGTCACTATTGCATCTAATACAGGGACGGAAAAGGCGATACGATCGAATGATCCTCTTAATCCGGGATGAGAACAGGAATCTGCAGACGACCACAAGGGGCAGGCTGAACACATTTGTGGGGCATATGAAACGAAATTAGGGACTGATACAAGTGGATGATGAGTGCGTTGACCAGATGGTGAATACAGGGCACATAAGGGTGACATCATATACATGCCTATCACGGCAGAGGACCTGCAAGCAGTGGTGCACAGAGGGACGGGAAACAAAGCGCCGGGGCATGATGGCATAGGTATGGAGTTCTTCAAGAAGAACTGGAATAAAATAAAGGACGATATGATAATCATTTTAAAGCAGATCTATAGTACCGGCAACATAAGGGAAATATAGAAGCATGGGATAGTGGTATGCAAACCCAACACGACCACCCCCAAAACGCCAGCCGACTACAGACCCATCACCTTGCTTAATAGAGATTATAAGATTCTGGGGCGAATAGTCGCAAGTCGTCTGCGGCCAATACTGGCGGAACTATTACATCCATGTTAACATGATGGAGTGCAAGAAGGAGGCATTTACGATAAGGTAGCAACGGTTCGGGACGCCACAACCTACGCCGAGAAGACAAACTCCTCTGTGAATCCTATCTATGGATTTCACGGAAGCGTTCGATACAATCTCACACATCTATCTATTCAAGCTGCTATCGGTATATGGTTTTAGCAACAAATTCAATGCCCTCAAAAATAACATGTATGACCAAGTGCATTCCTCGATCCACATTAATGGACAATCCACGTGTCCTATTCCCATACAATGTGGGGTACGACAAGGCTACCCGTTGAGTATGTTGCTATTCGCCTTGTGACTAAAAACCTGTTATGGCTTTAGAATGAAATACTCACGGGAATTAGAACTGGCAGAGGAACACGAACAGCGGTAGTGGCATATGGAGATGACAACCCTGCTTGTGACAGATTCGAAGGACATTCCTGCAATAGCCGAAACAAAACAAAGGTACGAAAAGGCAACAGGAGCAAGCTTGAACATACGGAAATCTTAAGCAATGGCTGCAGGTTCCTGGAACACGACAGTTACCATGATGGACATTCCATTCTGCACGGAAATGGCCATCCTGGGTTTCCAATTTTCGAGCAGTTGACCAATACGGGATGAGCAGCTGGACGAGGGTGACCGGACAGGTCAAAGCGAAGGCAATGGAAGTGTACGGCCGGGAATTATGCTTCACTCAATGCATTCAATACGTGCACGTCTTCTTACTCACCAAAATATGACACATAGCACAAATATTTCCCGTCTCGAAGGAGCATGTTGGACACTTCGCAACGGCAATAGTATGGTTCATTTGGAAGGGAACGATATTCCGCGTCCCTCTGTCCACCCTACAACGCAGAACAGGACGGTGGCCTAGAACTACTAGATATAGATGCGAAATGCAGAGCATTATTTCTGACCAAAATGAGAGACCAAGGGGCAAAGGAGGGAACACTGACGGCAGCATGGCTCCAGCGATGGGACCTGCGAAAACAAGAGCGAAACCCGCCAAACATACTCAGGATAACGCGAACCTTCGAATACCTTAGTATCTATGCCCTTGAATAGGCGTCCTTGGAACCCAGACGGCAGGAAGAAACATTCCGACACTTCAAGCGACGGGTGTACGAAACCCTGAGAAACATGGCTACAACGGCGACTCCTCCACGGGGTGCACGTAACGCAAATCCAACCAGGAATCGAATGGAAAAAGTGAGGAATCTCCACAGCATTCCAACATCGGAGGGAGCCAGATCAGCACGGTATATGGTGATCCATGACTTACTGCCCACAAACACAAGACTACACAGAATCCGGTTGGTGGAAACGGAGGACTGCACACTGTCTGGAAAAGATACCACTGTCCAGACTCCCGGAATGTTGGGTAGAAGAAATATGGGAATGGACCCGTATACAGGTGGCGACCAAACAGAACGGACGCGACACGCATACCCCCTGGCTGGCTACAGGGGCCCACTTTCCGCTTTTGGCCACGTGGCGAAACTGTGGATCCTGGCGAGCCTCGTATACTACATAGTGCATAACAGTAGAACGATATCGCTAGAGGAATTATCGACTTCCTACGCAGAGCGCGGAGGAAGAACTATCAGGAGAGGAGGAAAACAGTAGGCAACTATTTGGAGATACTATAGGTAGTGCCGAAACCCCCCCCACCCAAAAGGCATAAACCTGGACAACTAAGGGAGTGAAGTACTTCCATATCACAAGGGATGACAATGGCGATGACACTGCAGCATGAGGTACACAGCAATAACATGTAGCAAGGACCGGAGCGTAAAGCGAGAGCGACAAAAATTTACAAAGCAGCAGGGTGGGTAATGATGAGGGGTGGTAAAACGATGGGAGTGTGACACAGTACAAGTTACAAAAGTTATCAGTGCTTCATTGGGAGGGCTAGAAATACGAGTGGCGCAGATATTTGTTTCAGTAATTCTTTTTCTCTGTTTCTGGGCTTTTAATTAAAGATGCCATTTTCTAAAAAACAGCCCTTATAAGGGCTAAAGTATTTCTCATTTTGTATGCGTAAGCGAGCTTCGAGAAACAAAAGTCTTCAAACCGCGCAAGCATTTCACACAATTTGACTATAGCAAACTTATCAAAGTGGAGGTAAAATGGGGCGCAGGTGCCCATTTCAATTCTGGCGACCCAAAAACTTCCGAAACAAACTGAATACGACTCAAAGACTGCATTTTATAAACAGAAATATTCGATCATAAAATCAGTTGACAGTAGGGGCGAGTATTGATATTTCTGTGTAAATTCACAACTGCATGCAGTAAAAACACTTACTACAACCACTAAGTTGCAGGTTAAGTGCAGAGCCTATCCATCATTTTGATTATGCAGCAGCAGAGGTTAGAATAACCAACATAAACTCTTCATTGCCTTTAAGTTTATTATTATTATTATTATTATTACAACATACGAATTTCGGTTTTCATAAAAACCATCATCAGGGCAGCCAGTAAAACTTTGTCAGATCTCGTGACCCGCTAGGGCACGTAAGCACCAACGAGATTCACATACGCTGTTTAAGTCACAAATCCAACACAAATCTGCTAAATCAGAATGTCGATAAACAAAGAAAAAGAATTACGGAAAAATAAATATCCGCGCCACTCGCATTTCTAGCCCTACCAATGGGGCACAGTACTTTTGTAATGCGCTAGCATCAGCAGTTACGAGAGAAGAGTTTCTTGGCGATAGGGTGTCATATAGTTCTGAGAGGTCGCTGGTGTAATATCATAGTTCTAAATGTGCATGCACCAAGTGAAACGTGATGAGGCAATAGATATTTTTATGATGAATTAGAGCAGGCTTTTTTTTTTCATTTCCCTAAGCACCATATGAAAATTCTATTACAATATTTTAGTGCAAAAGTGGGGAGACAGAATATTTTCAAACCGACAATTGGGAATGAGTCTACATCAGCATAGCAATGATAATGGTGAGAGAACAGTCACTTTTGCCACATCGAAAAATGTATTCGTGAAGATCACGATGTTCCCCCACCGAAACATTCATATGTACACCTCGACCTCTCCGGATGGGAAGACTCACAACCAGACTAATCGTATATAGATAGACAGGAGACGGCATTCGAGCAACTAGATGTACGAAGTTTCAGTGGAGCTGATTGTGATACTGATCAGTACCTGGTGGTTGCAAAAGAAAGATTAGCTGCACGTAAACAAGCTGCACAGAAGTTTGATGGGTAAAGAATTAATCTGAGGAAGCTACATGAGCTGGGGGTTAAGAAAATGTATCAGATTGGGAATATAAACAGGTTTGCAGCTTTGGAGAACTTAAATGGAGACGAGAACGTTAATAGGGCATGGGAAAACATTAAAGAGAATATCAAAACCTCAGCTAAAGAGGGCCTTGGTCTGCACGAATGGAATAAGCATAACCATGGTTTCATAAAGAATGTGTAGATTTCTTAGATCAGAAGAAGCAGGCTAAAATGCCGTGGATACAGGATCCAAGCCAAAGCAATGTAGATAATCTGAACAATGCAAGACGTAATGCTAGCAGACATTTTAGGAACAAAAAGGCACATCTGACAGCTAAAATTGAAGAACTTGAAACTAACAGTAAGATCAACAATGTCAGGGACTTGTATAGGGGCATTAATGACTTCAAGAAGGTATACCAGCCTAGAACAATTATAGTAAAGGACGAGAAAGGAGTGTTGGTTGCAGACCACCGAAGTATTATGGCGAAGTGGAGGAACTATTTCTCCCAGATATTGAATGTACATGAGGATAATGACGTTATGCAGGCAGAAATACACATAGTAGAACCACTAGTGCTTGAGCCAAGTGCCTTTGAGGTTGAGTTGGCTATTGGAAAGCTAAAAAATCTCAAATCACCAGGTACGAGGTCCGTAAATAAAGTACTCAGACCGCCCGCGTATCATACGGTCTGGCAACATTGCGGGCTTGCCCTTCACAAGAAGGTTAGATAAGAGTCTCATAAACTTCTAGTATAAGTTTCAACTCGCTAGCGTCAACACGCTAATTTTAGTGCAGTTTCTTGTGAAGCAGTTTGTTTGTGTGTGTGTGTGTGTGTTTCACGAAAATGGGAGCGCAATTTCGAGCAACGATGTGCAATCAAGTTTTGTGTTAAACCTGGGGAAACCGGCATTGAAACGTTCAATAAACTAGAACAGGCCTATGGGGAGCATGCTCTGTCGAGATCACAAGTGTTCAAGTGGTTTAAGGCATTTTCAGAGGGCCGTGAATCCATCATAGATGAACCCGCACTGGAAGACCTTCAACTTCAAAAACTGATAACAATGTGGAGATAGTGCGAGCCCTTGCGCGGTCAGACCGTCGCCTCACAGTGCGAATGATTGCTAGTGAGTTAAATTTGAACCAAACCACGGTCCATCAGATTTTAACAGAGGAATTAGTCATGAAAACATTGTGTGCGAAGTTTGTTCCTAAAAACCTGACAATCGAACAGAAGGACAATCGGACGGACGTGTCTTCTTCTTCTGGAAAGGATCCAAAGGGACAGAAATTTATTGAAGAATGTGATTACAGGTAACGAAACATGAATCTTTCAGTACGATCCAGAAACAAAAAGACAAAGGAATGACACAAATCTGCATCACCAGTCCGAAAAACGCGAGGAGAAAATCAAAAATAAAATCCATGCTCATCTGCTTTTTTGACAGTGAAGGGATTTCCATACAGAATTTGTGCCTCAAGGACACACTGTTAATCAGTTTTATTACCGTGAAATTCTTGAAAGACTAAGAAAAAGAATTGTTCGCGTGCAACCAAGCATTGCTGACAATTGGATGCTCCATCACGACAACGCCCCTTGTCACAGGCGATCCCTGTGATCAAATTTTTGGCTAAAAAGGGCATTCCTGTTGTTCCACAGCCCCATACTCCCCTGATCTGAGTCCGTGCGACTTCTTTTTGTTTCCGAAACTAAAGTTTCACCTTAAAGGACGCCATTTTGGGACGGGGGAAAGCATCTAAAAAGCTGTAACCGACCAACTTAAAGCGATTCCGGTTAGCGACCACCAGCGCTGCTACGAAGAGTGGGAACAACGTCTCCGGAGGTGTGTAGCCTCCGAAGGGAACTATTTTGAAGGGGACAAACTCGATTTGTAGTTTAAAAGCAAGTACAGTACAGTAAGTATATTGAATCAGTCTCATTACTTTATTTACAGACCTCGTATTGATCAAATCCCAGCAGAAATGATTAAAGTAGGGGTTAGGACAATTTGCTGTGCGATTCATAAACTTATTATTTCTATTTGGAATGAGGAGGAACTGCCTGAAGAATGGAAGGGGTCGATCATAGTACCTATCTATAAGAAGGGGGATAATACAGACTAATAACTATAGGGGGATATCACTATTGCCAACAACGTACAAAATTTTGTCCAACATCCTGCTCTCAAGGTTCATTCCGTATGCGGAGGAAGTTATTGGGGATCATCAATGTGGATTCCGACGCAACAGGTCAACTACTGATCATATATGCTGCATTCGTCAAATACTTGACAAAAAAATGTGAATACAATTAAGAAGTGCATCCGCTCTTTATAGACTTCGAGAATGCTTATGATTCAGTTAGGAGGGAGGTCTTGTATAATATTACTGAGTTTGGGGTCCCCAAGAAACTGGTAAAGCTAATAAAAATGTCTGACTGAAACGTATAGTAGAGTCCGGGTAGGCAAGAATTTGTCTGACATGTTTCCGATTAGGAATGGTTTGAAACAGGGAGATGCTCTTTCGCCATTGCTTTTCAACTTTGCCTTGGAGTGTGCCATTAGGAGGGTTCAGGTAAACCAGGATGGCTTGAAATTAAATGGTACACATTAGCTTCTGGCTTATGCCGATGATGTTAACCTTTCTGCGCCGGATTATTTTTTCAATTTCAGCACACCTGTATATAAAATGTGAATAAAACAGGAACCAAAGACATTAGAATCGTTAAACAAACTGCATTTTGAAGAGGAAAAAACGGAGAGTATATAAAATGTTTAAAATATCCAGTATCTATATTTGTTGCATAAATATATAAAACGCAACGTTTAGATGTTATCGGTGCGCTACGACCACTATAGTGGTCGTTAGGCGTCATAGGGTTAATACATTGGGAGGAAGTGTATATACTGCAAAGAAAAATGCAGAAGCTTTAGTAGCTGCTACTAAGGAGATTGGACTAGAAGTAAATGCTCATAAAACTAAGTACATGACCCTGTCTCGAGATCAGAACGCAGGACGAATTCACAGTATGAAGATTGATAATTGTTCCATTGACAGGGCGGAAGAGTTCAAACATTTGGGAACAACGTTAACAAATCAAAATTCTATTCAGGAAGGAAATAATGTAGGTTGAATTTAAGGGAATGCGTGCTATTATTTGGTACAGAATCTTGTCATCCAGGTTGCTGTCGAAAAATTAAAAATATATATATATACACACATATATATAACTATAATTCTGCCCGTAATCCTCTATGGGTGTGAAACTTGGTCGCTGACATTGAGGGAAGAATGTAGGCCGAGGGTGTTTGGGAGAGTATTTGTGCCCAAGAGGGTCGAGGTAACAGGGGCATGGAAAAAATTCCATGAAGAGCTTAGGGATCTTTACTTCTCACCCAATATTGAGCGGGTGGTAAAATCGAGAATGAGATGGGCAGGGCATGTGGCGCGTATTGGGGAGGGGAGGTGTACACAGGGTTCTAGTGGGGAAACCTGAGGGAAAGAGACCATTGGGAGACCCAGACGTAGATGGGAAGATATTAAGATGGATCTTCGGGAAGTGCGAGGGGGTGCAGACTGGATGGAGTTCGCTCAGGATAGGGACAGATGGCGGGAACTTGTGAATACGGTGATGAACCTTCGGGTTCCATAAAGTACGGGGAATTTCTTGATTAGCTGCAGAACCAGTTAGCTTCTCAAGAACTCTGCCCCATGGAGTAAGTAACGCGTTACTAAATTGATGTGTTATTTCAGTTTGAGTGTTGGAGAGTATAAAACATACAAAAAGCAAAAAAAAAATATATATATATATATCGTGCTTGGACTCGAACCAACGTAGCTCGTTTCCGAACTGTACCGCTATCCCGTTTTAACGGACTCAGCTCTGCCGGCTACATGTAAAAACACCCCTAACGTCATATCCATCCCTGGCAGCAGAGCTAGCTAGCCGCAGGCCTGGGAAAATTAATGATTTTTAATTCATGTTTTAACTTCAAATTAAGCGAATGTGTTGGTGTCTTGGGTTAATATATACGCGGCGTGATTGATTGTAATGAATGGAAGAGAGACAAACGCCACGAATACACAAATATGGGGAACGTAATGCGACTCGAATTATGATGGTAGCTGTGTCACGTCACTGGCTGAGCGGGATTTACGAAATACTAGGCCGCCTGAGTCTTGTTGAACAGAGTGTACATATATAAAACTACGTTACCACATTATTAGATATCGCAAAATTGAAATCGTAAGAAAGGTGAAATGGTAATTGATTTTCCACACCCGATATGCCTTATCATTTACGATCACACAAAAATAACCTCAACACAAACCGTACATTATGCTAATACCATTCACGCCAACCTGCAATTAAACGTACACATGAAACTGATGCCTCTATCAACTTCCTGGAAATTTTCCTCCACAGAACCAACAGGACTTGCAAATAGGAATTTACAGAAAACATACAATTATAATCATACCAATGAATACAAATTAACAGCCCTCTCTTTCTTCTCAATAGAATGCGATATTCTCTCGAAAAACAACACACCAATATCACAATGACTCTCATTACTACCCACAAATGATAATGCAGTTACAACCAAAACATGGGGCATGTTTACTTACAATAAACCCATGACATAAACGTAACAACTCTTTTGTAATACCAATCTCAAAAGTACATTTCGTACCACCAATAAGGTCCATAAAAGTTTACACACCCAAATCTGTAACATCAATACACTCATATCGTGGCATTTAACAAATAAAATGCAAAGCTGTAAGTTTTCATATTATTATATATATATAATATATATAATGAAAAAATACCCCGTTGATTTGAATTGAGATGTAAAGAAAAGATCCATTACATCGCATCCGATAACCCTCAATTTTCGTATGCCCTCCGTATCCAACCTAATGCACACGACTATGAACCCATGTAAATAAGTACGCCTTAACTACATTCTGCATACGATCAAACGACTGAACACCTTGAAAAATAACTGCATCTAATTCCTTCGCAAATACAACATACTTATTAAGGAACTAGCCCAAAAGGATAAAATCCCATCTTCGAAGAAACCTACGACCTAAAAATGCATCACGTATTCACGCAACTGTTCAGCCTCGGACTTCCTCCCGAACACTTGGCTTAAGTCCCGAGTAGTTCACCGTGCTGTTTCTATCATCGCTCACCGACGTGGCACGTAATGTAACACCTTTCTCAATAATGCCACTGCATCTTGATTTAATAATACATTAACATAATTCGATATATACATAGCAATTTTATTTCATGTAATTTAACATACATATACTCTAGATTCATCATTCTAAAGAACTATAATCCATACCACTTGAATTTGTATAATTTAATAATCATCGATATACCAACTAAAGCATAAAGATTTTTCCAAAAACAATAATATTTTAAACTGTCGAATTAGTTCTACATATAACTTTATTTCAATTCTTCTTCTCCCCACCCTCAAATGGCCACACGACTGGCCGAAAAATATCGGTGGTTACAGGCTAATAAAATTGCATTCATGCATCCAAGTGCGTTTGTTGATGTTTTTAAAAAATGTTACACTTCTATAAACTTTTCTATTTGGGCAATAAGGGTATTTAGAGCACTTTAAGACATGCCTTCCAATCTGCATTTCATTTCTCACAAACTGTTTCATGCAGATATCTATCATATTTAAAAAAAAAATATTTATTTTGTCGTGTAACTTCAGCTAAAAGTCTAATACTCCCGTGGAAGCTCGGTACCACTGAAACCAGATTTAAGGATTTGATTCGGTCTTATTTCCTAAAATAATGTGTAAGCAGTTTCTTTTAAACTTACTCCAACAAAACACTTCCATCAAAACTCAAGTACGGGAAAACAGAGTACGCGTTAAAGAAGTTGAAAAATTGCGCCAGCACTAGTTCGATTATAACTGCAATAATATAATCCAATGTTACGTTTTCACGAGAAGCACATACTTTCCTTTAACAAACACGAAACAATGTGCAAAGTGCAACATCGATAGGTTTGTTTCTTCTTTTCATTAGAGTTCGAACTGAAGCAACTAAGTAACATATAATACACACCGATACAAGCAGAATAGTGAAACAGGGTGTACATCATTACATAATGGAATCAAGTTATAAATTCCATTTCCAATAAGGAAGACTATTACAGCCCTATTCTCATTATTAATGAACATCACTTCAGAGCACTCTAATGTTGTTCGAAAATAGGGTGATGGCCAGAATCTGTGGACACAGGACGAAGTAACAAAACACAAAAAATCTACATGAAGAACCTCATAATTTTCACTGTTTACAAAACATTCAGATGACCAAAACACAGCAAATAGCATTCGATACCAACCTGCTCTACAATGTTACGTATTAATGAGCACAGGACATCTCAGCGTGTTCTTTGTAACACAATTCAAACATAACCCAAACAACTACTGAGATTAAAAATTTCGGAAGAAATTTGGCACGAGCAACAATATCAAGTGGCACGATACCAAGGACTGGGTCGACATGGACAGGAAAACTTCGCATATTCAAAACCTTTTCCTGCAGCAGGGAAGGCAATGTTGTAGAAAATCGTTCTTTGGTACAATAGGAATCCCAAATTGCAGTATCTTTCTAGGTGATTACATAAGCTCCAGTGGTTTATATGACCGTTCTTTAATCATGGTGCAATGAGCTGCTCTCCAGTGACATACATATACCAAGGGAATATTTAGGGGGACATGTTGAACACCATAAAAAAATCTTGCTTCTACAGATTATGTTAGTAAGCCAGTACACTATTTCTCCAGATGGATTACTTCATTTTTCAATATCATATCGATAATTTGTAGTTTCTTCCCCACAAAATCCAATGGCTAACACCGAATAACGATTAACGCCACAGTATGACTCAATAATGAACCCTGAAACAAGAGAATGCCATCACATAAGAATGCACGCCTGACATGTAAAGTTACAACTGCCTAAAACTGCTGCCGAATCACCAAATACTGCCAAACTAACAAAAGACTGTTACCAAAACAATAATTTTGAAATGCAGAATGAACTCAAGGCAACTCGGATTAAGAATAGTTCACAATTGCTTCGTCATATGTCTGAACCAAACCTGAATTTGCGTGAGAAGGCCAATTCCTGTTTTGTTGGCTCACTGGCGTCGACTGAACGGGTTTCTCGGAAGAACGTCTGGCGCATGTTTGGCATTAAGTTTCAGGCCAAAAAACAGAAGTAGTGATTTACGGGTTACGCACCGTTCCCCTCCAGACCTTTCAGAAGACCTTGAATTTCAGACTTCTTCCAAAATTCCAAGTCCAAAATATCACTCATACATTTACAAGTCAATTATTCTGAACTCCAGCTTTAATAAAAACAGCACACGTACAATTGTATGCCTGCCACTTAACCTTTCAACGTAGTCTCCAAAATGTAAGCAGCATCTGCCGCACCGCGAATCTTTGCTTTACGATTTCCTGTTCACAGAAGTTCGCGTAAAGCAATTGCAACCGCTGAATCGCAGCGGTTTTCACGTCACTTCCTTTAAATTTTACGCCGCCAAGATCATATTCCGAGGATAGATGGCAGTCGCTCGATACAACATCAAGAATGCACGACCGTATTTTACAAGATTTCCCACCCCAAGTGCTGCAGTTGCCAAGCCACGTTTTGCGTCCACAAGCGGTATTACCGTTCGCTGTTACTCTCAAGTTGTTGTGCCTTCGGTTAAAGACGAGAAAATTTATACAAAGAAAGAGATATGCACTAAAAGTATTGCACAATATCTAGCATGTACAGGCTTTTTCCCTTTATTATTGCTTTAAGACGATGCCTTGGAACAGGCAGCTGTTCCACTTCAGTAATAAATAATTCTGTGTCGAATGATTCAAGATTTAAACGCTTGTTTTTAGAAAATGTCCAAACCACACGACAGAACGCATCTAGGTAACGCTCATGACAGCGCGTCAAACAGCCACTCGTGGAAACGGCACAACTGCTAACGATGCATATCGCCTAGCAGTGCGGCATATTAACAGCAGCTGCAATCAACGGAGGAAACGCGGTACCTGCGGCCAGAAGCGTTAGAGGTGGCGTATCCCAGACGGAAGCGCTACGTACATAGCGAATCACGACACTGGAAAAAAGATCCGATTGGGATTCGAGCTCTTGCTTGGAAAGACCAACCTGAGGACCTCAAGAGCAGAGTGCCAGAACGAAGACTAGCTTCAACCTGCGTATCTCGGTCCTTCTCGATGATGGGAGCGAGCAGCGGTCGAGGAAGAGGAGCTACTGCCTATGCACTATACTGAATATGCATAAATGACGCTTGAGCTTTCCGAGGCCCCTCTTAGGGGAGTGAAGAAAACAAGGCTGCAGAGGAGAATGGACGTGCCGGTATGGCAGCGGGGAGCACACGCACAACACCAGGTGGAATCGCTACCTCCCGTAGACTGCCAAAGCAGCTCGAGGGCAAGAGCAAGACCACGCCCGCCAGCGCGGATGACTCGACAGAGCCAGCCACTAGGCGCCCAACACCCGGCCCACTATCGGACGTTGGTCCCGCGACTCTGTCCGTACTAACTGCTAAAATCATGGGAGAACAAGCAGGTGAAAGCAGACGGCAAATCGAGTACCCCAATGGTAGAACGTAGGCGGCTGTTGTAGCCGGGGCCGTTGTACCGACAAAGCCACGTGGTTTACTAAGGCCACAACATAGAAACTGAATACGAAATACCACAAAACTTCCTAGAGGGGCGGCTCGCCCGTGGGTAGTCCTAAAATGTTTTCTTTTTGACGCTGAATACGTCAGCGCGGACCAGAAGGACGAGCCGGGGAAAAGCTCTGCTCCTCTCATGCCGGAATAAGTACGGATTACGCGGCAGAAAGCATGAACTGGAACAATTTCTCGCCCAACAATGTGTTGAAATATGCCTCTTGCGAGACAATTCTCAGTACCGGACAAGCATTCCAGCTTGCCAAAAAAATGCCTGCTACCGTACAAATAGCTGCATGTGGTGGACCTTACTCGTCCGCCGTGAACCAACGACCAGTGAAGAGCAACACTGGAGTCTCCTCATCCCAAGCACCAATTTCTTTGGAAGATGGGAAAATGTAAGCTTAGTGTTCCTACTCAATGTCATCGCTTTGTCACAACTGGGGGAATCGAATTCTCGGAATAGAGAAAGGTAAAGCCCTGACTGATACTCTGGAAGCGCAGTTGCAACCGGCAACCGATCCCAAGCGGAAGCACACCCGCGTGATCACATCCATAAACACAGGAAGGACACAGCATTGCCTTCATCTTATAGTCTGTTGGTCAAGACTAACAAATTATTTCAAAACACCCAACTAGCTAAGATCCTAAGCGAAGTAAGAAGCATGGGCTAACGCACGACGAGAATTTCCGGTTCCGAATAACGCTCATCACGTCTTTGCAGCTGACCAGGCTGTCTAAAGAGTAACCACGAACTTCAGCGAGAAGACGAAGAAAGGCAGTGAATTCCTTCACGTGGATAAAGCATCTGGATACTGTCTGGATCCATGACATCCTTTACAAGCTAACGATCCTTTATCTCCCGTCTACGTCGTTCAATCCATTTCATCCTACCTCCTATAACTGACGCTGAAGCTTCCTTCCAGACTACCACGTCAATTCGACGTACATCGGGCTGGAATGAAACGTGTTTGACCAATTTCCCTTCGTTTGATTATGTTTATTGGCATAACTACAACTACGCATCACGTCGACGCGGACGAGATGGCCATCATAGCCACGCACCGCAAGCCTACAATGATAGTCACCTACGAGGAGACAGCCCAGCGACTTAGAGCGGTAGTTATGTAAATGGAATAGCGCTATAAATGCCTCGAAGAGTACAGCTGAAGTCTTCTGAGGGCCGAGAAGGGCTTTATCAAGCCCCGACTATTACACCATTTCAGGGAGCTAACCCAATGAGTCGACTCAAAGCCTTAGGGAGCGTACACACCAACACAGTGAAGTCGAGTCCAATCCAGTCAGACTCTAGAGTCACTGGGCGTGCACACCGACCGAGTTGAGTCCAATTAATTCTGCGCCAGTTCCAGTGGGTTTTTAGTACTCTTTCAACAGTGAAAAATTAAATAAAGCGATGGAAATTTTTAACATGCTTGTTTTGCACACGATTATGTGGAGGTAGCATCGTAAGAGAAGGAAAAGGAAGTAAACCCAATAAACATAAAGACCATAGTTCTAAATATTTAGCCACTTATACCGGGATAGGCTCGATGAAGAGAAACTTCATGATTTTTAGAATAAACATCGAGAAATTCTACCGTCTGTCACAACTGGTGGCAGATGAAATAAGAAAACAAATCACCGACTATAGGAGGACGAATACACCTCAAGAACGACTTTCAATTACATGACGTACGTACTATAAAAATCTGTAGGCGACATAAAAGGGATTCAAGATATTAGAACTATACGTGGTCTGTTAGAAAAGTATCCGACCTTTGGCCGGGAAAAAGAAACTGGCTTACTTGGAGCGTTGGACACCTAATCACCCTCAAAGTAGTTCCCTTGGGACTCCACACACTTCT
>Ga0123355_10002101_pt1 | contig 28082 bp, 25 predicted proteins | sample TergutEmb28metaG_3_FD_89872 | JGI IMG/M metagenome (GOLD analysis project Ga0123355, IMG submission 89872) | Embiratermes neotenicus P1 segment gut microbial communities from Petit-Saut dam, French Guiana - Emb289 P1 | ecosystem: Host-associated > Arthropoda: Insects > Digestive system > Gut ... | reverse complement strand
CCCCGTGGAGTCGAAAAAGACTTATATATCTTGTGGCTTTGAAACTAAGCCGCCATCTTTGCAAGTTTTGCCTTTTCACGTGCAGCTTTGTTTGCGTGGATAACATTGTCCTGCGCCGCTGCGTCAAGCAAAGAAAAACACTTTGCCTGCAAAGTTTTGATTTCTTCTGCGTTTTTTGATTCAACCGCAGCCTTGAACTTTTTAATATATGTTGAAATCTCGCTCTTAGTCGATTTGTTTTGAACGCGCTTTTTTTCTGCAACACCGATTCGCTTTTTTGAACTTTTAATATTTGCCATGATTTCTCCTTGAAATTATCTAACTACTTTACCACATATGCGAAAACTTTGCAAGTATTTTTTCCATACTAATCTAGTCTACGACATCTTCAAATATCATTTCAACTACTTCAGCATTACTCATTTTCACAGCGTCTATAATTTTTTCAGGGATAAATTTAATGAAATCTTTTTCACGCCACCATTCTTTCATTTCAGTTTCGCCAAATTTATTGTGTATAGGCCTTTGTTTTTGACGCTTTACTGTTTCTTCAAAAGGCACATCGAAATAGTATGCGTGAATATTTTCCCCATATAATTGCATAATCATTTTAAAAAGCTCATCGTAAGTACCAGGATATAAAATTCCTTCTAGGATCGTATACTTGTAATTTTTATTTCCATATTCAACCAATGACTTTATCAATTTAATGGTTTCCACATGCTTGCTTTCCCATTTCTCCCATAGCATTTCTCTGCGGACATTGTCTTGCTGTATCAACAAAGAGTTTCCACGCTCTAATTTCTTTTGCAAGCCTATGGCAGTTGTCGATTTCCCACTTGCACTATTTCCACGCAGTATAATAATTTTGTTCATATCGCAAACTATACCATGAATTCAAATAAAAAAATTACTGACTTGGCGGTCGAATTATGCGAAGAAATAACTCACAGCGACGATGGATTGACATTTGATGTCCAAGAATTCGAAGGCGGAAAAAAGTACCTAACCCATATAAAAACAGCAAAATCCGCCAAAAAAATCGGTAAGCCCATCGGCATTTATTGCAATATAGAATTAAACAAATCGCACGACATTTTGAAACAAGAAATTGCACAGAGTCTTACGAAAGTATTCGCCACTGCCCTGTTGAAATTTATTGAAGACACCAAAGTTTCGCCCGATAAAATCTTGGTTGTTGGTCTTGGCAACTCACGCTTTGTTGCCGATTCGCTTGGTCCCATGGTTTGTGAAAATATCACCCCGACCGATAACCTTGCCACTTTTACGCCGTCTATCCAAGCGGTGACAGGAATTGAAAGCACCCACGCAATCAAGGCGATTGTCGATATGGTCAAGCCAAGTCACGTGGTAATTATCGACAGCCTTTGTTGCCATGAAAAAAGTCGCTTGGGCACAAGTTTCCAAATTTCAAACAGCGGAATCACACCGGGAAGCGGTGTTTATCGAAACAATCAAAAACTTGGGACTGATTTTCTGGGCGTTCCTGTTATCGCCATTGGTGTGCCTTTGGTTATTTATTTGCCGAGTCTTCATTATGTTGTGCCGAAGACGATTGATATTCTTGTAGGTGCTTGTGCGGGTGTTATTGGCGATGCAGTTGGGTCAATTACATTCGAGAATCCCTAATATGTTCATAAAATTCATTTATCGCTTGTTCGGTGGATAGTTGACGATTTTGTGCGTAAACAATATCGCCAAGTGTACCATTTTTGTCATGTTCGGTTAACCAAGCATCTCTGTCCTGTCCAAGTTGAGATTGTGTTTTCACACTTCCATCTAAATTATACTCTCTTTTTAATACAGGATAATCATTCAAGTATATTAATGGGTTTGGGTGACCACCAATAGCGAGATCCGCAAATCTTGTTGGCACTTGATTTACAGGAACATCGTCAAAAACTAAATTCGGGTCATCATACCCTGCATCAAAATTTAACAGATTTCTACCCAGCGGCAATTCAATTCCTTTCGCATATTTGTATGGGTCAATTTTATCCAAAGATTCAGGAAAGTATCGTTGCAGACTATTTTCTGTATTATGTGCAGAAGTCAAATATGCGTCTTGTTCAACTGCCCAATCATCATGAAAAGCCATATAGACATCTCTATCTCGTGCAGTGATTTTTTCTTTTGCAAATTGTGTGCCATATGGATTTATTCGCTTGTCTTCCATCACTTCAATTTGGTATAGGTGCTCTGATTCATGTTCACACAGTTGTATTAAATTAAATATTAAATCACAAGCACCGCCAAAATAGTCTTTACTTTGCACACCATTTTGATATAGCAGACGATAAATAAAATTGATTATTCTTAATCGCAGCCGCTGCCCCTTTAATATTTTCAAATCTAACTTTATCAATCGGTGATAAATCTCGTGACGCATTTGCATTGTTCACAAAAAAATGAACCATATTTATGATGTCTTCTTGTAATTTAATTTGAGGAATATTATTAGAGAATTTCAACCCATTAATAATTTTCCTAACCGAAGAATTAGTTAATTTTGAGTTCATTACAAATTATATCAAAAAACCACCAAAAAGTCAAGTTCACCCCGAACAACAATCGCCGATACATTCTAGCACCGTCTTTACAACTTCGGGAGTACACCCAACAACAGCCTTTCCCACTTCGGAAACACCTTTGGCAACCTCGGTTGCACAACGAGCAGTACCACGTGCAAGTTGCGCTGTTCCTTCAACCACACCTTCGATAGCACCAACAATCATGTCGCCGACAACATTATTACCGCCGCGTTGTCTTCGTTCGGCTTCTTTTTTGATTAAATCTTCTATTACCCTTTGTTCTCCCCTTCTTCTTGCATTAATGCCCTTGCCAACTGGTCTGGGCAACTTGTCCCCATACGACAACTTATGCCTTTAAGTCGTCGTATGACTTCATGTGGCATCATTCCATCGACAAGTGCCGAAATTCCATGCCCGTTCCCCGAACACCCGCCCGAAAATCGTACGTTACGCACACAGCCCTCGCCGTCGATTTCGTATTCGATAGCGTTGGCACAAATTCCGCGGGTCTTAATTGTTTTTTTCATCATGTTTTGCCTCCTCCAAAATTTTTGTTTGTAAAATTGACCCAATTAGTAACAGGGTCATAATCGTCATTACCTTCCTTGTCAAATTCAAAGTTGACGGGAGAAACACCTATTGCCTGCATACGAATAAAGCCCTCTATCTTGCCTTTGTAGAAATAACTAATAAAGGGGTCAAGATTCCCACCGCTTGTGACACAAAAGATAACATCATTATTGTCGTGATTTTTTATTATTTCATTAAGAAAATCATGCGTACGATTTTCAAAGCTGTTTTCGGCTTTCTTATCTTCTGCGTTGCGTTCATTTAATCGCTTGTCAACTACAATTGGTGCTTGGATATACTTATTGATTAACTCTGCCGTCAATTTGTAGCGAACATATTCACCAATATAAATTACCTTAACAGGAACTGTTTTTAACATTTCGCCGATTATGGTCGCTTCTTGCACACCAAATTCAGTCAAGCCGTTTTCTTGATTTATCCCGCCCGACACATCTCTTTGTGCGTGGTGCGTGTAGACAATTTTCATTATATCTCCTTTACGCTTCGCTAGATTTCTCCACTTCGGTCGAAATGACATGTTATTCATCTGACAAGATATTCAATATCCCCTCATACACATTTGGCGCACGGTCTTTCCACTTGGAAGTTGCTTTAATCGCATCAGCACGCGTTGATACTTTTAACTTGACCTCAAGCATATTGTCGATGCTTCCACCTTCCTTAATTTTTAACAAAATCGTGTAAGTACCATCGCTGTTACGAAAATAGTCATAGGTATATTCTTGACTTCGCTTGAATCGGTTTTTATTGTCGCGGGCATAGGTTGTAATTTCCTCTCTGATAGACGCTGGGATTTTGGTGTAAAAGTGCGAAAGACAGGCACGACCACTTTGTGTCAAACAAAACAAAGGGTCATTGCCCGACGACGAACGATGGATAAATTTTGCCTCGCACAGCGCATACAATGCATCACGAAAATCCATATACGAAAGCCAAGCGGGATTCAAAACAACAATTTCCGAAATCGAAGCATCGGCAAGCGGAAATTCCATCTTTTCAAATATGAAAAGCAAAATCAACTTTTTCGCCATATCGTCGGCAACGAAGGGAGATGTTTTATCTAGTTGCATTAACCTTTACCTCCCGCCATGAATAATTCAAGGGAATTTTTGTTTTGTTCAAGTTTCGACTTTTCCTCGTCTATGAGTTTCTTTGGTGCTTTTGCGATAAACGATTCGTTAGAAAGCATTTTCTCACCACGAGAAATTTCTTTTTTCAAAAATTCAATTTCTTTTGCGATTCGTGCCTTCGTGCCATCTTTATTGACATTCAACATTATATTTGTAGAACCTACTATAATATCAATGTGTTGTAAATTGTCTGTAAACGCACAAGTGATTTTAGACAATTTTTCTATTACATCTTTTTGTTGAATTATCCAATCAGGACAAAGCATGACAACCGATTCAATTTCGGGATTGTCTTTTTTTTGTGAACGCAGTGTTTGTACAATTTCGATTATTTCATCGAATTGTTTTCGTTCTTTTGTAAAGTCCTTGTTTTTAACATTCGACCAATTTGCGAACAACATACTGTCACCAAGACCCAAAACCGAGCAGTAGATTTCCTCACTTATAAATGGCATGATGGGTGCAATGAGTTTAAGGAAGTTAATCAATACGTGGCGAAACACCGCAAGAGAAATCTTTTTATTGGGCGAAACTTTAATCGATTCCAAGTACCAATCACAAAAATCGTTCCAAAAAAATGATTGCAATTCATTCGCAGCAACACCGAAATCGTATTTTTCGTATTTTCGTGTTGTACTTTTGATAATCGCATTCAATCGTGTGCAAATCCATTTGTCGGCAATACTCATATCTTTGCCGTCTTTTATATCGTCCCAAATTTTGAAGTCGTTGATGTCAAAATTCTGTTGTTCTGCCATACTTGTGAAAAACTTCGTCGCGTTCCAAATTTTGTTTATAAAATTTCTAGCAAGTACAACCTTATCCATAGAAAAGCGCGAATCTCTGTCTAGTTTTGTACCACATATCAAAGAAAACCTAAGCGCATCTGCCCCGTATTCATCAATGACTTGCAATGGGTCGATACCGTTACCGAGTGATTTGGACATCTTTCTGCCCTGTGCGTCACGAACAATCCCATGGAATAACAATGTATCAAAAGGAAGTTTGCCGGTATGTTCTAAACCAGAAAAAATCATGCGAATTGCCCAAAAGAACAAAATCTCGTGACCCATAATCATGACTTGAGTCGGATAAAAGTAATCATACTCGACAGACTTGTCCGGCCACCCAAGAGTGCAAAACGGCCAAAGCGCACTTGAAAACCAGGTGTCCAGTACATCTTCCACGCCGTCAAGCGGGATCTTGTGGCCACTTGTGAGTTGCCTTGAAATACACCAATCCTTGATGTTGTTCAACCAGTGCAAATAAGTTTTTTCAAACTTTTTCGGCAAAATAGTCGATTCTTTATTTTTCAAAACTTCTATTGCGGGTTTTGCCAATTCTTCCATTTTCATAAACCATTGCTTTGACATAAATGGTTCTATATCGTGGTGGCATCGATAACAAGTACCCACATTACTCTTATGGTTCTTTTCTGCAACAAGAAGTCCATGCTCTTTTAATTTTAACACAACGGCTTTACGCGCTTCTTGCACACTCATTCCTGCAAACTCGCCTGCCCTGTCGCCGTACATAATGCCTTGTTGGTTTATGACTGGAACCTGTGCGAAATTGTGGCGAGAATTAAATTCGTAACTCTGTGTAGAATGTGCAGTCATTTGCACGGCACCCGTACCAAATTTCATTTCTGCACAATCATCGGCGACAATAGGAATTTGGATATTTATGAAAGGGATTGTTGCGTTAGTTCCGATAAGTTTCGTATATCTTTTGTCTTTTGGGTTTACCGCAATGGCATATGCCGAAAAAATTGCTTCGGGACGTACAGTCGCTATGTCTATATTTCCAAATCGGATTGTATAAATTTTCTGGGCTTTCGTGACGTGTTCGACTTCTGCGTCACTTACCGCAGTAACACAAGTCGTACAATAATTCACCATGCGCTCGCCTTGATAAATCAATCCCTTGTCGTGCAAATTGTGAAAGACCTTTTTAACAGCCCTGGTTGCACGTTCGTCCATGGTAAATGAAAAACGCGACCAATCACAAGATAAGCCCAGACGTTTCATCTGGTCGGCAATCTCGCCCTTGTAAATGTCGTACCATTTGTGAACATGCCTAAGGAATTGTTCTTTTGTCAAAGACGATTTTTCGATACCTTGTTTGCGTAATTCCTCGACCACCTTGACCTCGGTTGCAATGGCTGCGTGGTCTGCACCTGGTAAAAAGAGTGCCTCGTACCCCTGCATTCGCTTGAACCGCACAAGTGCGTCAATAATTGTTTGTTCAAATGCGTGACCTATGTGCAATTTGCTGGTCACATTTGGCGGGGGCATTATGACAGTGAACGGCTTTTTGTTTGGGTTTACATCTGCCCGAAACATATTGCCGTTTATCCATTTTTCGTTGATTTGGGCTTCTGCCCTTTTGAAATCAAAGTTTTTTTCCATAGCCTTTTCCTTCCACAAAAATAATAACCGAGTGATTTAGCTCTCGAAGACGAGGACTGTCCGAGCGAAGCGAGTTCCGCAGTCGAGAGAGATAAATTACTCGGTTATAACCACCGCAATTATAACACATGCGAATGCCAAAACAAAGGCAATCACTTTCACGGCAAGCATTAAATTATCGTTGTTTTTGATAATGCGTTTGGTAAAATAAAACGTCAAAAGTGACGCAACAAATACAACTGATAAAACAATGAGTTGCCAAAGGTTTTGCATGAAACATTATACAATTTTTGGACACCAAAAGCAAGTTATTGAACATCGCCCATTAATCTAAATTCTTCTTTCGCAGCAATTTTTGCTCTTTCAACCGAATCAAAGTAACTAGCAGAAATAGAATAAATACCATTCCAAAACCAACCATAATGATATTCGCAAAATTCCAGTTGTGACCCTCGATACATATACGCACCAGCATTTTTATTGTAGATAACTTCAAAGAATTTGGTTCTATCCTTGTTCCATACTATATCAACGGCATCATCTGTTATTGGTGGTGCTGGCGGTTCTTTATTTATTTCACCTTGTCTAATTATAAAACTATCATCTTTGCCTTTCTTTTTTCTAAAAAACCACATTATTTATTCTCCATAAAGTTCTTCTATTTCATGCCTGCCAACTACCACATCTCTCGCCTTGCTTCCATTGCCAAGCGACACAAACCCCGCCTGCGTTAATTGATCGATAATCTTCCCTGCCCTACTAAACCCTAGACTAAATTGCCGTTGCAACTGACTTATTGAAACAGTCCGCGACACATTGTCGTCACGCACAATCCATTTAGCGATTGCCACAAAGTATGGGTCTTGACCTGCATTTTTGCGAATTTCGTTAGCATCACCAAACCCCGACCCAGCAGTGTTATCATTTGTGCCGTTCAAAATAGTATCTTCCAAATCGGCATCAAATTCGGCTTGGTTGTTTTCACGAATATAGTTCATCACACGGCGAGTTTCTTCGAGTTCAATGTATGCACCCTGTACCCTTTGCGTTGCGCCTTCTTTCACAAACAACATATCACCACGACCGACCAATTTTTCGGCACCAATTTCGTTGATAATTGTTTGCGAATCGGCGCGTGAACCCACCTTGAATGCGATACGTACCGGGAAGTTAGTCTTAATAACACCCGTAATAACGTCAACAGAAGGTCTTTGCGTTGCCAAGATAATATGAATACCACACGCACGTGCAAGTGCCGATAAACTCTTAATCGCGTCCTCTACTTCTTTCTTACCACGGGCAAGTAAATCGGCGGCTTCGTCAATAACCATGACTATGTATGGCATTCTCTCAAGTGTTCCGTTCTGATACGCAGGAAGCGATTGATACAATCCTATGTTATTTACACCATTTTTTTCCAACACATCGTAACGACGTGACATCTCGGTTTGCATCCATTTAAGTGCGTTGATTGTATGTGTTACTTCCTTAATAGCCTTTGGAATTAGCATATGCGGAATATCATTATACATATTCAATTCCACACGCTTCATGTCCACAAGAAGTAACTTAACATCATCTGGGTGCGCCCTGAACAATAGTGACGTCAAAATAGTATTCAACATTACCGATTTACCGCTTCCGGTAGAACCCGCTATAAGCAGGTGCGGCATAGTCGAAATATCGCCAATCACCATTTCGTCATTAATGTTTTTTCCAACAACAACGGCAAGCGGACTTTTGTGGTGCATAAATTCACGGCTTCCCGCGATGTCCTTTATCGACACAATACCCACCGATTTGTTAGGAACTTCTACCCCGATTGCGTTCTTGCCTTCGATAGTGGTTTCAAGACGTACGTTAGCACTACCAAGTGCATACGCAATGTCGGTTTCAAGTCTTGTCACATCGGCAACACGTGTTCCTGTGGCAAGTTGAATCTCGAACCGAGTAACCGCAGGTGCGACAACGAAATTTGTGACCTTTGCATTAACGCCGAATTCTTTTAATTTAGAGTCAAGAAGATGTTGTTTCATCACCGCTTCTTGGCTTGATTCAACAAGATTAGAAGTTTCTGTGCGTATTAAATCTATCGGCGGTTTCATATACCGCACAGGTTTTTTTGGTTTAGGCGGTGCCTTTGGTATAGGCATTTCGGTTTGCTTGAAAGACGCTTTTCTGTCGAACACGGAAATAGCTGGTTTCTCGTCTTCTTCAATTTCTTGGGTAAATGTTGGTGCTTGGTGAGTCGGAAAAGAAAAATTGGTCGGCGAAATGTAATTAAATTGCGGTGGCTGTACATAAGTTTGCGGGATTGGTTGTGGTTGATTATAAGGTGTAATGCTTTGTGTCGCTAGATTAGTATTAGCAAGTGTCGAAGTGTTAGATGGAATTTTCGGCACATAGTTTGGTCCAAGCGAATTAAATAATGGTGGTGCAAGTCTTGTTTCAACCTTTGATTCCGCAATTCCCTTGTTAAATTGGTGTGCCGCCGCCGTTGACCATTCATTGATTTGGTCGGGCACATTTGTTGGATTTAATTGGGCTAGCGGTATTGGTTCGTCATAAGTTGCCTCTCGCTTCTGTGCAGAGTACGGAGCATCAAAAAGCCCCAACGCACTTTTATTCTTGTCGTGTTTTTTCCGACTCTGTTTTTCAAGGAGTTCTTGATACTTTTCTTCCAACTGTCTGTCAAGGTTTTTGTCATATTTTTTCGGTCTTTTTTCAAGTTCTTGCAATTCTTCAATTTCGTGCGGGTTCCGCTCCAAGCGACGCAATACCCTGTTCTCGCCATGTGATGTGATAATGAAGTTTGTAAGAAAGGCACAAGATACTATGAAAGCAACACCTAGGACAACTAAACTACCTTCCAAAAATAATACAGAATGCATCATGAACGCAGGTAACCCAAAAAGCAAACCACCGGGTGTCATGTTAGAAAATCCATAAGTCAAATACTCACCAAAAGTTTGTGCAGATAATTGCGTCGAAGTGAATGCAATGTGCAAAGCAAGTAATGATGTTGTAACCAATGCAAAAGAGATGAGTCTGTATCGTACACTCACTCTATAACGGCTGTTAAAGTAGAGACCAAGACCGGTCAAGAACGATAGAATTAACAAGGGATAAGCGTAAATGCCAAGCACGCCGAAGATCCACCTTGAAACGAAAAAAGTTGGTGACGAGATGATACTTAAAAACAGTCCGACAGATTTGGTCATCAGAAAAAGACCAAGTTTCCTTTGTCTTTGGCGTCTCAACCGCTGATTAAAAAGTAGCCGTTTCAACACTTGTACAGCACCCCCGACATATAATCATACCAAATATATTGATTATACCCAAATACTTTAAACTGATAGCGATGTCTTTTTCGCTTTGCTAATTGCTCTGTCGATTTTGGCAATGACCTTTGCCTTGTCTAACCACCAATCACGAGTGTATACACGCATGATTGTCCAACCACGACTTTCCATGAATGATACACGGAAAACATCACGCTCGACAACACTTGGTGACGAACGGAATGCTGCGTCATCAAATTCAATACCCAAAAGATATTTGTCAGACTTTTTATCATATATAGCAAGTGAGAGTTTATACGAATTAGTACCAACATTAATCTCAACACTGTGTCCGAGTTTTTCAAGTGCTTTTTTGACTTCGACAACAAGTTCGCCAGTAGTTGTAGCATTAGTTTGTTCATGGGTATGGAAACTTTCAAGTATTTGAGTAACTTCCGTAGTATTCCCTGTCGACACTGCACGCACATATTGCAAGTATTTCTTGAAGATCTTTGGTCCTGCGTTCTTTGTACCGTCGATATTTAACTCTTCCGGTTCAATAGATGTAACGATATAAATCTTTTTCTTTGCACGTGTAATCGCCACGTTAAGGCGGTTTTCCCCACCTTCCATGTTCAAAGAACCGAAATGCGAAATAACTTTTCCATATTCGTTCTTTGCATATCCGATAGAAAAAATTATTATGTCACGTTCATCACCCTGTACGTTTTCAAGGTTTTTTATAAACAATCCTACGTTCTCGCCATCAATTTTTCTGTCCTTTTCGCGAGCTATATCGTCACGGAACTTTTCATCGCGCATACATTCTTTATCAATTAAATCTTCTATATAATTTTCTTGTTCAGCGTTAAAGGTAATAATACCGATTGTTTCTTTTTCTTTTCTGGTTCTGAAGATTTTTTTCAATAATATAATGACTTGTGCGGCTTCTGCTTTGTTTTTTCTGTCAAGCCATGTACCCGCAACCTTTATTCGCTCGATTGGTTTTGAATTTACATTCTTGCTCAAATTCGGTGCAATTTGCAACTTGCAGTCGTAGAATGCAAAGTTAGAAAAGGTAATAAGTTCTTCGTTCTTACTTCGGTAATGATAGTTCAAATTTATGCTCGAAAAACGACTTGTAGCAAGGTCAAGAAGACTCTCGACTTCCAACGCTGCTTGTGTGCTTAAATCAAGGTCGTCGATGTCCGCACCCATATAACGGCGCATGAAAAGAGCCGTAGGTCGTAACTGCTTGTTATCCCCCGCCACCGCAATATGCTTTGCCCTGTAAATCGTAGGTAACGTGTTTTCGATGAATACTTGACTGGCTTCGTCGAATAATACAAGATCAAACAACCCTTGCTCAAGTGGCAAAATGGTTGATACGCTCTCTGGCGATAACAACCAACAAGGGAAAAGTGTCAACATCAAATCTTGGTAAACTTCCATCAACTTGCGAATAGTCCACAGCTTTTGGTCCTTGTTAATTTGGTATAAAAAGTTTTTATTTTCAGGAGTAGAGTTATATAAATTCACATAGCTTGTTTTAAACATTTCAAAACATATCGCCCGCACAATTTCTTTTTGGTCATTTTTGAGCGACAAAATTCTGTCTTTTATACTTTCATAATCCATGATTTTTGCAAGTTTATGCTTGCATCTTTCTTCGGCATCGATAATCTCGTGGTAGATTCTTGCTTGCAATAATTTTTGAATTGCCTCTTTGAATTCTTTAATGCCCTTGGTTGATCTGTAACAAAAGTCAAGCACTACTCGTTCGGCAACCGTCATCTCTTGCATATTTATGTTGATGTCACGGACAAAAACATAGTCGGCAAGTGCTTCTTGCAGCATCTTTAAAAAGGACAGGTTTCCGTTTATAAGACCTTCCAAAGTCATGGCAAAACCTTGTGTATCCATAGTTTGCGCCAACATTGAATATGCACCAAGATACGATTGAAAACCCTGCATAGCCTTTTCAAAATTTTCCAATATTTCTTTGATGGTCTTTCCTTCTAACTTGGCAACAAATTTAGCAAGTGGCCGCAGGTCATGTTCGCCCGACAATCCATTTTCAAGATAAAAAGCAAGCAAGTGTCTTGCGTTTGGATATTTACTCATGTCAAAAGGAATCACCTTTCGTTTTAGCAAAATTTTGTCTATCAAAGACTTTGCAGTGTTAAGTGTATTAACATCAAGGTCAGTACGAATATGGTCAATAAGCGAATTTTTGTGAGTATATTCAAGTCCTTTGTAATAGAGCTCGTCCTTTCGCTTTTCAGATATGACACGCACTAAATTTTCAAGTTCATAATATTTAAATGACATTATCGTTGGACTGGAAAGTAATTTTTGGTACAAGTTTCGCTCGAAAGCTGTTTTTCCGAAGATGTTGCTCTTTGCGTACATTTCCTGTAGTGAAAGTCCAAAATGTGTTGGTACAAAAAGTGTGTCAGAAATACTTTGCAGCAGCGCCACTTCTTGTTCAATAGATTGTTTGATTTGCCGATACTTTGCATCAAGAGTTCCATTCCCCTTTGGCGTTGTATCACCCATAAGTGCGAGGTGCGCGTTTTTCGTCCTTGTGAAAAAATCCGCTTTGTTTTTCTCGGGGTCAGTGATATACATTGCCCTGTCATTCAGTGCGCCCAGACGGTTATATACCACGTCAAGTGCGGCTTTTTTTTGCGATACCACAAGGACTCGTTTATTCTTGCACAATGCATCAGTTATGATATTAACTATCGTCTGGCTCTTTCCGGTTCCCGGCGGTCCATAGATAACCATATTTCCATGTTGGTTCAACTTTTCAATGGCTTCTTCTTGAGCGAAATCAAGTGAACTAATCGCATACAAATCAGTATTAGGTTTTTTAATAAGTTTCGCATCACGACTCTCGAGCAAATCTCTGATACCATCTGTTGTTTTTCGGTTTTCCAGCAATTTATAGTCGTTATAAATGGCATTAGCAAGTGGGAATCGGCCAATGACTGCGTAATGTTTAACTTCCAAAGATTCGCCAAGGTATACATCTTTCGTTGGAAAATGGAAAATACCTTTTCGTTGCGGGTGTCCCATCTTGAAACCAAAGTTACGCAAATAATCAATTACGCAATCAATGTCCTTTAATTTATAGTCTTGAAGATTATCAAAGTCTGTAATTATATTTTCCAAATCAAGATTAAACTTTTGGGCATATGCAAGAACAAAGACCTTGTTTAGTTGAATAGGTTCGTTCGGACGAAGTTCAAGGTAAGCTGTGTTCTCGTTTTCGATGTGAATGGATGCCGGGAAAAGTAAAAGCGGTGCACGAACAACCATATCACGTCCGATGCTACCTTCGACAAACGGGTATCCAATAAAGAGTTCTTGCCGACCCGTTTCTTGACCGAACTCTTCGATTTCACGTTTAAGCAATTTCAAATCATTGACTTGCCCTGTGATGGCGTGTGTTTCTTCGTTCCGTTTAATTCGTACACGGCGTGTTGTCTCTTCGGCACTTTCATCCTTTTTCATTGGACGTTTATTACGGAATTGCGATTCGACCTTATCTTCTATTTTCAAATTTTTGCAAATCCTGTCGCGCGAATGTTTATCAATCAATGGAAATGTAGTCCGCTTTTTTGAAAATAAAAAGTCCGAAAAATCTTCGATCGCTTCATAGTCACTGTACAAAATTTTACCAATATCAAAAGAAGTCTTTTTAGAAACTTTCTTCGAGTATAGAGACCGACTTCTTCCACTGATTTCTACAAGTCTGTCCTTGTAGTACTTATAAATTTTTTTCACTACCTATTATACTATAAGCTAAAGAAAATTTCAACCACTAATAATGAAACTCATCCAAGTTACCACGCATGAACAGATCTCTGTATGCCTTGAATGGGTCTGCACCCTTGTGCAAGACATTATAAACGAAATTTGAAATCGGCATTTCAATATTGTATTTTTTCGCAAGCAAATACATCGCTTTTGATGTACCGACACCCTCTGCAAGTGGCAACCTCAGTTGCTTTGCAATATTTTCTTCCAAAGCTTGTTTGTCTTTTACGTGCTTTATGACGGCTTCCCCAAAGCGACGATTGTTTGAATTACGCGAAAACAAAGTCGCTTCAAAGTCGCCAAGATGACTCAAACCATATGGCGTCAATTTATCCCCGCCCATAGCGACAACCAAGCGCGACACTTCAAACACACCACGCGCCATAAGAGCACCTTTTAAACTCGAAAAACCTGCTCCGTCCAAAATACCCGCAGCGATACCGAACACGTTCTTAGCGGCTGCACCGACTTCAGCACCGATTAAATCGTGACCAGCGTACAATTTCATAGAATCGCTTTTGAATTTGTTTACAACATGCAAGACCACATCCCTATCTTCGCCATCGATAATCATTACCCCTGGCTGGCCCTCCAAAAACTCTTGAATGTGCCCCGGCCCCAACCACACGCAAATTGATGCGTTTATCTTATCTTTATGTACATCCAATTCGCGACGTAAAAGTTGGCTTAACGTTTCAAGAGTAGTATCATCTATGCCTTTCATACAAAGAACAAACTTTTTCTGTGACTTATTATCGAGAGTGGATAATGCTTTCGCGATTTTAGGCGACAAGTCACGCATACCTTGTGCCGAGATTACGATGATGATGTAATCCGAAAATTCAAGCACATGTTGCAAATCACTTGTGCAATTAACATTTTGAGGCAATTCCCAAAAGTCATTTTTCCGCGTTGTTGAAAGTTCTTTATACATAGGGTCTTCTTCCCTTCCCCACATAAGAACATTATGTTCAAGCCGTATTGCTTGGTACCACGCATGAAAAGATGCCCATCGTCCACAGCCAAGGACTGTTATATTTTTTAAATCTTTTGCCATAGACCACATTGTAACACCTTATTGCTTGTGTCCCAAATGTTTATACGCAAGTTCTGTCGCTACTCTGCCCCTTGGTGTTTTTGCGATATATCCAAGTTGCAATAAATATGGTTCAACAATGTCTTCGATAGTTATGATATCTTCGCCTGTTGTCGCGGCAAGAGTTTCAATACCCACTGGCCCACCATCAAATTTTTCGATTATAGCGGTCAATATCGCTTTGTCCGTCCAATCAAGCCCAAGTTCGTCTATTTGTAAAACCTCGAATGCTCGTTTACAAGCATCAAGTGTGACAGTAACATCTTTGATAATATTTTTCGCGGTTTTCGCAGATTCGTTAGTAATTACTTGTTTATCAAGTTGTTCAATCGACGCAAAGTCACGAACTCGCTTTAACAACCTGTTCGCAATTCGCGGCGTTCTTCGGCTTCTCTCACTCATTGCGTCAAGTGCATTATCTTGTATTTTAATATTCAATATAGATGAGCTTCGTGTGATAATTTTGGAAATTTCTTCCACCGAATACATCTCGAGTCTGTTTATTATTCCAAAGCGGTCGCGCAATGGCGATGACATACGCCCCGCCTTTGTCGTCGCACCGATAAGTGTAAATGGTTCAAGTCGCAATGTCATTGTTCGCGCACTTGGACCTTTCCCCAATATCATATCAAGAGTATAATCTTCCATTGCGCCATACAAAATTTCTTCGCATGGTCGTGACAGTCTATGAATTTCGTCAATAAACAACACATCGCCTTTGCCAAGATTAGTCAAAATCGCAGCAAGGTCGGCAGGCGATTCAATGGCTGGACCACTTGTTGTACGAATATTTGCACCCATTTCATTTGCGATGATGTATGCAAGGCTTGTCTTGCCAAGCCCTGGCGGTCCATATAACAAGATATGGTCAACTGGTTCGCCACGAACAAGTGCCGCACGAATAAAAACTTCTAATCCGCTTTTAATTCGTTCTTGCCCAATATACTCGCCCAAATTTTGGGGGCGCAACTTGTTCTCATGTTCAACATCAAAAAGTGTTTTATCCGTGTTGAAAAATCTATCTTCCATTCAAACATAATAGCACTAATCAAGATTTTATCAAAGAAGAAAGACAATGAGTAAGATGAAGTATGATAGGTTGTGATAAGAAATTATGTGATTTCTCCGAATGTGATTTATTGGTCTTAAGCACATCGTTGACCCGAGAAATATCTAAAATAGTTAGCGATGTTGATACTTTGTCAATGCTTGCAGATTTATTTTCGTCAATTGGAGATAATTTGACACTCGTCGCAGGGCAAAGAGAAAGATGTGCCAAGCAAAGCACATCTTCAAATGTTTCAATTAATGAAAAGTCAAAGGTTAAAGCTGACCCGCGTCCCGAAAGTCCTCGACAAAAAATCCCTGCGGATGCGCACAAGTCGGACAAAGTTTAGGTGCTTCCTTTCCCTTGTGGTGATGACCACAATTCAAACACTCCCACCATGTTTCTTTGCTACGTGAATACAGTGAACCGCCATTTAGCCTTTCTGCAAGAGCATTATATCTTTCTTCGTGTTCTTTTTCGATAGCACCAACTAATCTGAACTCGCGCGCTATCGACTCAAAGCCTTCTTCTTCTGCTTCTTTTGCCATACGTGCATACATATCTGTCCATTCATGATTTTCGCCTTCTGCTGCCTTTTTTAAGTTAGTAGCAGTATCGCCAAGACAACCCATTAATTTGAACCACATTTTCGCATGACTTCTTTCATTTGCCGCTGTGATATTAAAAATTTCTGCAATTCCGTGGTGTCCTTCTTTTTGTGCAACCTTTGCAAAGTAAGAATACTTCGTGGTCGCTTGGCTCTCACCCGAGAATGCTTCTGCCAAGTTTTTGTAAGTTTTTGTGTCTGGTGTTAGTTTTTTCATAATGTTTTCTCCTTATAGATTATATCCATAATTTAACATAATAATAAAAAAATCGCCTACAATAAAGAGAACGATTTTTGAAATTTGTGCACTTTAACCAGTAATTAGCTTGCCTTTACGCTTACTTTTTTGCGGTCATTCTTTGTCGTTGTGAAACACACTTTTCCGTTCTGTAACGCAAACAGAGTATGGTCACGACCTACACCAACATTGTCACCAGGTAAAAACTTTGTACCACGTTGACGAATGATAATAGAACCAGCAGAAACCTGCTCACCATCAGATGCCTTTACACCCAAACGCTTTGCATTTGAATCACGGCCGTTCTTTGAACTTCCGCCACCTTTTTTTGTAGCAAAGAGCTGTATATCAATATTGAAAACACTTGGTTTTGGCTTCGGCTTGTCGCCACAACCACCGCAACCGCCACACTTGTGATTAAATACCTGTTTCATAATTTCTTCTCCTCGATTATCTTAACGTAGTCCGGGAATTGGTCTGCTACACTTACAATTCCTGCTATCATTGTATCAAAAATTGTGCGAATGTCAAGTCTTTTGTGTCCTTCTCTTAATTTCACAGAGAGAAACCCATCTATCTTTTCGATTTCAACTTCGGCTTTCGCAACATCAACTATTCCAAGCACCGCGGTCTGGGCTATTGCTGAAATGCTGGCACATACTACGTCAGTGCCCTTTGGTGCAAAATTCGCATGTCCCTTTACCACAAACCCCGAAATTTGTCCTTCGGCATTTCGGTTAATAGTCACCTTTATCATGCCACTTCCGTGATTTCGATTTTTGTAAATGGTTGACGGTGACCCATACGACGGCGGTAGTTCTTCTTTGGCTTGTACTTGAAAATGTCAAGCTTTTCGCCCTTGCCATGTTCCAATACCTTTGCCTTTACCGAAATTTTGTCGCTTTTGACTTCGCCTTTTTCGTTGACGAGTAAAATTGGATCAAGTGTTACCACTTTGTCAACTTCCGCTTCCAGTAATTCGACACGCAAGATCGTGCCCTTTTCGACTTTGTACTGTTTTCCGCCTGTTTGAATAATTGCGTACATCTTTTTGTTCTCCCTAAATTTAACAATTCACCATTATATCACTTGTTTGTGTTTGTGTCAAATGAAACTATTCGTTTTCTTCCGCCCATTCGGGAACATTACGAATAATAATCCAAGAACTTGCCCTACCTCTTGCCGTGCTGAAATTCATACCCGAACGATAATTATTTGCAACGAAAGAATTGTCAATAATTTCGGCGGTTGCCGATTCCATTAATTCCCAAACAGCTTGTTCAAATATATTAAATGCGGTCTGTGTTGGGTCAAATGAATTCAAAACATCTTCTTTTACACCAAGTTCTTTTAATAAACGTAGTATTGCATCTCCGACTTTATCAACAGCATCTTGGTCTTCGTGAATTCTGTCGATAAAATCTATGTTTTGTGTGGAACGATCATAATAATTTTCATAGAAAGGTATATCAGTATTGAATGTCGAACTGCTACTGACTCTCCACATTGTAAAGTTATCAAGCAGATTTGCAGAGTATTTGACATTAAGAGTATAAAAACCAATGCCGAAACTTTGTGCATGCGTCCCAAAAGCAAATCTTGATTCAAATAGTGACAAATCACCATTCGTGATATTAAAATATTGAATTTGACCAAAGTCAACTATATTATTAAATCGTCCAGCAAAAAATTGTTGCATAAACAACACTGAAATGTTTTCGGGGTCAGAATAGTTGATATGAATAAATTCTCTGTCCATACCAAGTGGGCGATTCGTTGTAACATCATATCCCCATTCGCCTTCGATCCCTACACTTACCCGCTGGTGTGGGTTGATTACATATTTTGTAAAACTTGTATCTCTGACATTTCGCATGAAAACATGTTGCGCGATTGTTCTTGTATTAAATTGTGTGAGAAAACGAACAATTTCAATTTCGACAACTTCGTAACCATCTTCGTTGTAAAAGAAACTGATCTTTCTTACGTCTGTTTCTGTAATTGGGCGATTGCGTCCAAAGTGTTCATTGCCACGGTATGTATTTAACTCAGCATCAAATATCCAAGGTTGAAAACCACGCACGTTAATCATAGTGAACCTGTCGTTCTCTATATCATGCGACATATAGAAATTTCCGCTTGGACTACCCCCACCTGAACCCCTGTAAGAAAACCAAGTGTCGAAAATTCCTACTCGTTCTGTCATATAAGTTACCATATCACGCATGTTGTTAACTGAAAAAGTAGGGGTAAGTTGACCTATTGACCCAATTAAATTTACATACTGTGGCGAAGTAATACCGTTAGTCAATGTCCCTTCGTATTCTTCTTCCAAATCTACCAATAACTCGATAGGTGGAACAAATTGGGCATTAACAACACGCTCTCGCATCAAAGCCGCTGTCTCCCAATCGGGTCGCAGTGGCACCAACCAAAATATCGTACCTACTGCCGCACCTATAACTAAAACTATCGCTACCAAAATAGCAATTGTTCTTTTTTTCATCACTTATTGTCCCCCATTCGCCCCATTTATATATGAAGGAATTTTTGGCGCAGTTCTCTGTTGTGGTTGCTGCTGCGTAAGCGGTTGGGTTTGCATGCCCATTCCATTGTTGTCTATTACTTGTTGATTTTGTGGCTGTTGATTTCTGTCATATCTTGTGTGTGGAAAGCCTGTTGCTATAATTATAACTTGTACTTCATCGTTGAAAGTTGGGTCAATGTCTGCACCGAAAATCATATTGCAACCAGGGTCGACTACTTGGCGGACAAGATTACCGCAATTTGATACTTCGTGAATGTCAAGGTCACGACCGCCCTTGATACTCATTATAATTTTTGTCGCACCATTTATAGAAGTTTCCAATAATGGACTTTGCACGGCATGACGAATAGCAGCAAGAAGTCGCCCTTCACCCTTTGCACGCCCAACACCCATATGCGCAATTCCAGAATTCCGCATAACATTTTCAATGTCCGCGAAATCAAGGTTAATATACATAGGAGTAACAATAAGGTCAGTGAGACCTTGGATACCCTGACGCAATACTTCGTCAGCAATGGAAAATGCTTCGAGCATTGTTGTTTTTTGTGGTGTTGAATCAATTAATTTTTGGTTAGGAACAACTATAGTTGTGTCTACGAATTTTGACAAGTTAGAAATACCTATTTCCGCATTTAATATTCTGTGTGCACCTTCGAATTCGAACGGCTTTGTTACAACAGCAATAGTCAAAATTCCAAGTTGCTTCGAAATTTGTGCAATTATAGGTGCAGCACCCGTACCAGTTCCACCACCCATTCCAGCGGTAATAAACACAAGGTCAGCGCCTTTTAGGATTTCTTCGATTTGTGTACGGCTTTCTTCGGCCGCCTTTTGACCGATTTCAGGATTACTACCCGCCCCAAGACCACGCGTCAACTTCTCACCAATAACAAGAGTCTTCTCCGCCTTGCAAAGTTTCAACACTTGTTTGTCAGTATTAATTGACACAAATTCGCAACCGCGAACACCTGCCTCTATCATACGATTAACTGCGTTGTTACCGCCACCTCCGACACCAATTACCAAAATCTTGCACACCGGATTTATATATGCTTCCATAGTAATATACTACCCTAATATATAAATTTTGGCAAACAAAAAAGAGCCAATATTTTGACTCTTTTTTGATAAATCTAGATTCTTTACGCTGCCTGCTCAAATACAAGTTCAAGGTTAATTGTACCAAAGCTAAACATATCAAGTATTATCGCTAAATCGCCAAGGTCAAGTTCCATGATGTCAATCACAAATTCGATAAGAATGTCTAAACATATTGTGATGTCAAACAGAATTGTAGATGCGTTTTCTTGGATAATAGAAATTTCAAACATTGAAATTATTAAGTATAGGTCAATGTTCAAATCATCTGGCAATTCGTCAGTTACTATATTTCCCATGTATCTCAAGAATTCAACAAGTGTCAATCCATCAGCAAGGATAGGAATAGTCGCACCCCCCATCGGGATTTCAAAGTCCGTCATGTAAATAAGGATGTGTTGTTCGCCATCTCTATCTTCAATTTCAAATACAATGGCACCAAAGATTGCTTCAAGCAATTTGACAAGTTCTTCGTCATCTTCCGCCAAAATGTCGATTAAACCGCCAAGGTCAAAAAGGAAATTGCCATTTCTTGTGTCGATATTAATTCCACCAAGGAAGTCGTTAAATATCTCACCGATTAAGTCAGCGATTTCTGTAAGCTCGGCGATAATCTCACCATCAAGACCCAAGATAGTTTCTATCATTGGAAGAAGTGCAAGCAGGCTGACATTCTCGCCACGAAGTGCACCTTCAAGAACTTCAAGAAGTACAACTACCTCTCCTCTTGAAATTGCAGGACTGTTAAGCAAATCCGCAAAGAATGTAATCATATCGAATTCTTCATCAAAGAAAGCAATCCATGATTCAATAATCTCGAATGCCGCTACCAATTGAACATCATCACCAATTTCACCAAACAAGATATGGTCGAATTGACGAACGACAAATAGTATTTCGCCAAGTACTGTGTTAAATACGTCTTCACCCAATTCAAGTGCTTCTTCGATGGTCATACCGGTTTGGTTGTATACCCACTGCTCAAGGTCAAAGTTGAATTCTGAGTTAATGATTGGCAACAATGCGGTCAAAGCAACATCAACAACTTCAAATGGGTTAATGATAGTTACAAGAGATTCAAGAACATATTCGATTCGGAAACAATCAGCGATTTGACCCATCAAAATATGGTCAACTTGGCGCGCAAGATAGACAATCGCTTGTGTGTTTATTGTGATACCAAAATCAGCAACAATTTCAAGACCATAAAGTACTTCTTCAATCGCAAAGATGATTGTAAGAACTTCTTCAATGCTGAAGTCATATCCAATTGTTCCTGTTAACAACCCATCAAGTTGTGCAGTTAAAGCAATCAATGTTGCAAGGTATCTGTCAAGGTCTTCGTCAGCAATAGTAATTCCAAGCAAGTCATCAAGGTCAATCATACCAAGCACCATGTCCAACAACCCAGCTTCATCCGCGATGACAAGAAGTCTGTGTATTGAAACATCTTGGTTTATACCATCATTCAGAAATGAGTCCAACATGGCAAGTACTTCGCCCAAGTCTTCAAGGTCAACACCAAGCAATTCTCCAAGACCAAGGTCTTGCATTATCTCAAGACCAAGAAGTCCTGTTAAATTATGTCTGTCGCCACCTGTGAAGAATTGTTGGTCAAACAACAAGTTATCAAGTTGAGTAACAAGGAATGCCAAGTCCTTCAAATCAATCAAGTCTTCGACATCAAGACCGAATGTTTCAAGTAATCCAGAATCAAGTATTACAGGCAGAACATTTGCAAGGCGAAGATATGAACCTGTGCCTGTGCCGAAAATTCCATCAATTATGTCAATGAAGTCCGATAATTCTATACCAAGACCTTCTGTCAGTGGTGGAATCATTTCATTCATCAACAAGTCAAATACTGGACCATTAATATCAGCAAGCATACCTGCTGCAATGAAACCAAGGAAGTTTGTTGTAATGTCCACAACACCGTATCTTACAAAGTTACCACCGTAAAACGACCAAAGTTGCGGTATTGTGTATCCAATGTCCGAGATCACGGTTTGTTGTGACCAAAGGAATTGTTCAAGGTTTTGTGGTTGGTATCCAAATGAATTAAACAATACTATGAATTGTGTATCTACAATATTTTGTACATAACGATTCCAGACAAGTTGAGCATTCATAGAATTCCACTCTGATGTATCTTGCCTGTCTCCTTCTGGTAAAATGTTATTCAGGCGACGTGATTCTGCATCTTGCCAAATCATAAAATCAAACCAGTTAACACCTTCAGTTCCGTTTTGAGTAATATTTGCGTTGTTATTATTCCCACCAGTATAAGGAGAAGTATCAGCAACAAGTGCATGTGAACTTATTGTCGCTGTATTTACATCTTCCCAAAGAAGTGGAACCCATTCAATCGAACGAAGAACATTGGGTCTCCAGTTAGCACTGTTATTCCCTGACATAACCCAATTATTTGATGTTATCATATTGCGAACCATGGGCTGCATTGTTACTTGCTCTCTTTCAGCTGTCGTCAATGTTTCAAGCCATTGTTGGAAAAGATTTCCAATATGGATTGTTTGGTGTGCAGCACCTTCTAATAGACTTCCATTTTGCCTGTTTGGAATACGAGTTCCTGTTGCTGCCCATGTATTCCAGTCAGTATGCAAAGCACTGCCTACCCATGCTGTTCTTTGTGTTCCAAACATTTGACCTAATCTTGTCGTCAAACCACCACGGTTTCCCGCAGTCGCAAGTATGTAATGTTGCCAGTTGAATACGTCAAAATCTTGAATATCTATTGCAGTGTTTCTTGTAAGTGCAAGAACACCGTGGTCACCTTGGTTTGTTTGTGTCGCCACATCGCTTTCAAAATCTTCTACCCATTGTGCAAAACCTTCGGTACGTGACCAAAGTTCGAACATAGCTGGTCTTACGACCTGTGCTATTGTGTTTGCTTGACTCACGCTAGAAGCGGTAGCAGGTGCTAAACGACTTGCTTCTTGTGGATTTGTTTCATTTTGCCAAGTAATAAACATTTGTAGACCATTGACATCTGCACCAAGTGGTCCATTACTCAAGCTGGTTGGCATAAGAAAACGTGCAAGGTTTTCTTCCGCCCATTCTTCCCAATTTTCAAAGTCAGTTGACGCGCGGAAAGTTGCTTCTTGTGCTGTTGTGTCGAATCGAGTTCTCATGGTCGCGATTGTTGGGATGTTATATAATCTGAAGTCATCTATTTCTCGCCCTGCGTTGAATTGTGCGTTGGCAATTCCCATTCTGAAATCACCCATTGCATCAGTCATAACAGGAAGACGATTTTCATAATGCGCAAGATTAAATTCAGTTTCCCAAAGTTGCCATTCAGGGGTAAGCATCCACAAACGAAGCATAATCGGACGAATAACCCAAAGGTTAACTATGTCGTCAAAATCACGTAAAACAGATGCAGGCGAAACACCAATAAGCCCAGCAATCCCAGGTATAGCTCCCGCGATTCCTCCACTTATTTCTCTCATAACGAATGTATAGAAGTTATAGTCATCAAATGCTCCTGTCAAGACAAAGCGCATGATTTCGTTAAAACGCGCCTCGCCAGTTAAACCCGCGAACACAGGGTTAGTGTTCATTTCGTCACTGACCAAAAGGTAAAGCAATGGTACAAGTAACGAACCAAGCGGAAGGTCTTCTCCCGACCCCGGTACAACATCGCTGTCAATTTCGTGCATCATGAGCGGCGCAACCAAATCGAACAACATCGGCCAGATCATGTTTGGCAAATCCGCGAGCAAATCCGCAAGCAGATTTTCAAGTAAAGCACGCAATTCGGCTTGTCCTTGATTTACCAGAGGCACAACAGTCTGTTGAAGTTGGTCTTCTGCTATGTCTCGAACAAGATCCTGTAACACAGGAAGAACCGCTTCAAACAATCCTGGCACCATAGAGCCAAGTACACGGTCAAGTGAATCTAGCATATCATCATTATTCAAGCCTTGACCATTCACTCGAGTTTGAGTCAAGTGAAATCGGGAATCTACATCCCTATTATTATCATCATCCGCCATCGCAATAAGCACGAACGGCAGAATGACAAGTGGTATAACAAGCACGAGAGCGATAATTCCCCCGAGCATACGTTTTCCTACAGCCATAATTTTCCTCTTTTTAATTTTTAAAGATTTTATCTTAATTTGGCAAAAAGTTCACCGAAAGGTCGGTATACTTCCCCCAAGTTTTGTTTCAAATTGTTTCTATATAATATATGTGAAAGCAGAGTGCATAGTAGTCTCCACTGACATAAGTCTAGCTTATATATATATGAAAGGTCAAATTGTTAGTGATATTAATTTTCGATAATAACTACTGGGTATAACAACTTTATGATAACCGAATATTTTAGCCAGCCGCGCTCATACTACTTTGTTCGACAAATTTCTACAAAAAGAAAATCAGGTTGAACAAAGGAGGTGGACTATGGCGAGAGGTTGTGCAACAAGCAAGATGAATACAAATCATTCTGCTCGTAGCAATGCTAGGTCAAACTCGAAGATGAATTCTTCAAGCAAGACTAGTGGCAATGCACGTGGTTGCGGTAGGAAATAATAATTAACTTGCGTTAAGTTGTTATTCCAGTAAAAATCCGTACGCATAACTATGCGACAATCCACAGGAAAGGACAAACGGACAATCAAAAAGATTTTTATAATCTTAAGCATCCATTTGTTCTACAAAAAAACGACTTTTAGTGAGTCGTTTTTTTGAATTAATCATTAGCAATTCTTTGCAAGTCGACTCTGCCCTTGTCGTCGATTTTAAGGACTTTCACACGCACAGTGTCGCCGACCTTTACAACATCGGTTACTTTTTCGACGCGCTTGCCTGTTCCAAGTTTTGAAATATGTATCAAACCATCTTTGCCGTATGCAAATTCGACAATGGCACCGATTTCCAAAGTACGAACGACTTTGCCGTCGAATTCTTGACCAGCCGTTGGTTCAAACACAATGCCTTCGATAATTTCTTTTGCGCGCATATTCATTGCGTCATTCATTCCGCCGATGAACACACGTCCATCGTCTTCTATGTCGATTTTTACACCAGTTTCTTCGATAATTTTGTTGATAACCTTACCACCAGAACCGATTACATCTTTGATTTTTTCTGGTTTAATGTTGATGATAATAATCTTTGGTGCATACTTTGACAACTTTGCGGCAGGAGCAGAAATTTCAGAATTCATGGCCTTAAGGATATGAAGTCTTCCTTCGCGTGCCTGTGACAATGCGGTCTTCAAAGTATCTGACGCGATGCCTGCAATCTTCATGTCCATTTGAATTGCTGTAATACCTTTTTCTGTACCTGCTACTTTGAAATCCATGTCACCAAGGAAGTCTTCTACACCCAAAATGTCGGATAATATTGCAACCTTCCCACTTTCTTCGTCAACGATAAGACCCATGGCAATTCCCGCACATGCCGATTTAATAGGCACACCAGCATTCATAAGAGCCATAGATGATGCACAAACGGAAGCCATAGATGACGAGCCATTACTTGACAACACTTCGGACACCGTGCGAATTGCGTAAGGGAATTCGTCTTCAGATGGAAGAAGTGGTTCAAGCGCACGTTCGGCAAGTGCCCCATGCCCGACTTCACGCCTTGATGTGCCACGCATGTTTCGTGCCTCGCCCGTTGCGTATGGTGGCATGTTGTAATGGTGCATATATCTTTTTGATTCTTCATCATCAAGTCCGTCTAGTTTTTGTGCATCACTTACCATTCCAAGGGTACAAACATTCAGCACCTGTGTATTACCCCTTGTAAACACACTTGACCCGTGCACGCGCGGCAACATGCCTGTACGTGCCCATATCTCACGAACTTCACGTGTGCCACGTCCATCTGGTCGCAAGCCCTTGTCCAAAATTTTGCTTCGCACGATTTGCTTTTTTATGTCGTACATGATTTTTTCGATGTCTTGTTTACTCTCTTCCCAGATGTCTGAAAACTGATCTTTGACCATGTCATCGACCTTTGCCTCGTGAATACGACGCTTTTCAAGATCGGTTTCATTCAATGCTTTTTCAAGAAAACTTGTAACGTAACTTATGACTCGTGCTTCCAATGATTCGTCTATTTCGGCAAAACTTATTTCCTTTTTGTCTTTACCAACTTTTTTAACGATGGTTTTTTGGTATTCAACTTGTTTTTTTATTTCTTCGTGACCGAACATAATAGCGGCAAGCATATCTGCCTCGCTTATCTCTTCTGCACCTGCTTCTACCATTAATACTGCTTTTTCGGTACCACTTATCATAAGGTGAAGGTCTGACTTTTCTTGTTGCGACATTGTTGGGTTTATAATAAATTCTTTGTCAACGCGACCGACCAACACAGAGCCCGTTGGTCCGTTCCATGGGATGTCGCTGATTGAAAGTGCGATAGATGCCGCCAACATTCCAAGCGGCTCTGGTGATATTTCTGGGTCAACCGATAATGCAGTAACGACAACAGCAACATCGTTGAAAAACCCTTTTGGGAAAAGCGGACGAAGTGGTCTGTCGATAAGTCGCGATGTAAGTATCGCGCTATCGGCAGGACGACCTTCGCGCTTGCGGAATCCACCAGGGATTTTTCCCACACTGTACAATTTTTCTTCAAAGTCACACCCGAGCGGAAACCAATCTTGACCTTCGCGTGGTTTTGTGTTCATAGTCACATTCGCCATTACAACTGTTTCGCCGCATGTAATTGTACAACTTCCATTTGCCAAAACACATAACGCACCAACTTCAACAGTCACTGCACGACCGCCGATTTGCGTTTCAAATTTCTTATAGTTATCTGTCATTTTATCTCCTAAATTATATTGCTCAAAAAAGCGATTAGAAAACCGCTTTTTAATTTTCTGTTTACCTTATACCAAGTTTTGCTTTTAACTCTCTGTACTCGTTCAAATCTTTCTTTTCCAAATAAGCAAGAAGTCCTTTTCTTTGACCCACCATTTGCATAAGTCCGCGACGAGAATGCTTGTCTTGCTTGTGAACTTTCAAATGTTCGGTAAGGTGATTAATCCGTGCCGTCAAAAGTGCAATTTGCACACTTGCATTGCCAGAATCTTTTTCGTTTTTGCCGTATTCTTTAATAATATCGGTCTTTGACAATTGCCCAAGTGCGTCCTTTGCTTCTGCCTTAATTTGCTTTTTTGCAACGGGTTTCGCAGCTGTTGCCGCTTTTTTCGCAGCAGGCTTTTTCTCTGCCACCTTTTTTTCTTCCACTCCAAGCGGAAGGTCTACTTTTTCTTCCATGTTTTTTTTCTCCTTTTTCGCCGATGGCACCATGTGACCTATCGGTTTAATATCATCATGCACGAGCCTAAAGGCGAGGAGGTGATACGCCACGAATGGCGAGTTGCCTTTAGGCCGATGGATGATTAGGACAAGAATAACATGTCACCATCAAATCAGTCAAGTAAAAAAAGTTCTGTAGTACTCGTTCACATGAAACCATCCATCGGGTTGTCCTGTATCAAACCGTTTCGCACTTGTCTTTACATAGCGAAGTCCTGTGGTTTTAGTAAACTTATTTAATTGTACAGTAGTGCAAATTTCTTTGCCTAAATCAAGCTTATAATCTTCTTCAAAAAACTCGAAGAACTCTTTCGTAAGTATATAACGCCCAACCAGTGCAAGTTGTGATG